>MDTG01366883.1_pt1 | contig 18436 bp, 15 predicted proteins | sample 811421 | NCBI WGS metagenome assembly MDTG01 (sample SAMN05326645, study PRJNA326480) | marine metagenome | isolation source: seawater | place: Pacific Ocean: South East | collected 2011 | reverse complement strand
TGTCAAGTGTCGAGTTTTTGTCGGAGAGGCAAAGGCACAAAAACTTTCAAAGGGAAAAAAAACGAGACGACGGCGGAGGAAGAGCGAAGAGGGAGTTTTGTGTCCAGGAATTTTTTCTTTTTTGGTCTTTTTTGTCTTTTGACATGCCTGTGGTGTTGTATGTATGGCAGACAACAAACGACGACAGTATTCGGAGCGCTCCTTTCCTTTATCATAACCCACATCGTATTGTTTAGGTCTTTCGAAGATAAAGGTGATGATGATGGAGGAGTATAAAGATTCCACGAGAGTCGCCGCGGCGTTAACAACGACGATAACGACCGCCGATGGTTTTAGAAAAGGATATATGTATAGAAAAGATTGTGCGGTGGAAATCGACGAACGAAGAAAGGAGAAGCGCCACGATGGCTTTGCTGCAGATGAGGAAATAGAGTACGAGGACGACGAAAAAAACTCCTCGGAAAGGTCCTCGTCTCTCATGCGAGACGAAGCTGAACGGGGAGACGCCATCATCGTTGACTGCGAGGGAGGAACTCTCGGGGAGGAAGAAGACGACGTCTCGAAAGAGCGACGCATGAACCTCGTGGAAGAGTGCGTGAGAGATTTACTCGCTGGACTTGGCGAGGACGTTAAACGCGAAGGTCTCTTGGATACTCCGAAACGAGTCGCGAAGGCTATGCTATTTGCTATGAAAGGATACGGAAAAACTGCCCGCGATGCGCTCGGTACTGCACTCTTTCAAGAGCCCACACTGTCGAGACCGATAACGAAGAAAAAGGATTCAAGCGGAGAGGATGACGAAAGCACGCAAAACGTAGAAATGAAACAACAACAACAACAACAACAACAAGGAGAAGGAGAAGACGCGTCTATAATTTTAGTGCGCGACGTTCCAATATTTTCCACATCTTCGACTTCTATGATGCCTTTTTACGGCGTCGTGCACATAGGTTACGTTCCAAAAGACGGATACATTCTTGGATTAAGTAAAGTTGCACGCGTAGCGGAAGTATTTGCTCGAAGGATGCAGAATCCAGAAGGTTTAGCGCGAGAAATTGCGGAAGCCGTTGGAGAAGTTGCATGCGCTTCCGGTGTTGGAGTCGTCTTAGAAACCACGCAATTAGGACCAAGAAAAGATGATGCAAACGTGGCATCCCCTAGAATCGTGAGTCGTCATGGCATTGGATGTTTGAGTGTATGCAGTAGTGGCAGAGAGAAGTTTGATCATCCTTCGTCTATGTCGAACGATGCGGAGGAATATGAGGACGAAGAGAGTTGCGAAGGGAGATGGACCGAATTTGAAGGATTACTAGGTATGGGTCGCGCAAAGATGCAAGAATCCTCGTCGCCTTCGAGCAGTTTGCGGATGAGCGCGTCGCCGTCTTCAGAGCGGGGAAGTTTGAAAGCTCCGCCAAAAAAAGCTCTCGAAGCGTCGGTCCGACTTCTCAACGCGATTGGTTTAAAATCAGCAATCTATTCTTCAACTAACACTAGTAGCGAAAATCTTCTCAGTGGCAGCGGAGACGATGACGATGACGATGATGATGAAGAAGATGACGACGTTGCGATGCGAGATAACAACTCTGCTTTGGCAGATGATACTTCGCTGTCATCGTACACTTCGTTCGAAGGAAGAGCACGAACGCCACCGTCGCCGTCGAATTTGTCAACATCAATACTAGCGAACGATTCAACAAGAAGTGACAAAAAGAGTACCAAGAATATCAACAAGGGAATGCCATCGTCTGATATAATATGCAGAAGCATCGATGAGCCTTTTTCGCTCGCGCGTTGCGCATTCAACTACGCCTCCATGATGAGTGACTCGGTATGCGGAAGAGACGTTTCCTTAGAGTATACTGTGCAACAAAACTTATCACCAACGTCGTCATCGTCGTCGGTTTTTGGACGATGTTTTTGTTCCACGAAAACGCCTGAAGTCTCCGAACTTACGATTGAACGAGACTTGGTATTGACGACGACGTGTGAGCATCACCTGTTACCTTTTCATGGCGTCGTTCACGTGGCATATTGGCACTCCCCAGGTCTCGCACTCGAAAGAAAATTAGTTCAAGCGATAGTATCTAGACAAGGAAGCCGTCTACAAGTACAAGAACGACTCACTTCGGATTTAGCGGATGATTTAGAGAAAGTTATTATTGGTAGTAGCGCCAATGTGACGGCGGCGGAAGCTGGCGTGATGGTTTGTATCTCTGCAGCGCACATGTGCATGGCTTCTAGAGGCGTAGAAAAAACGGGAAGCTCGACGTGTACGGTAGCTACGAGAGGTAAGTTCGCTTCCTCTGCCAAAGCCCGCTCGAAAGTCTGGCAAAGTTTGTAATGAATTGCAGGAAAAAACACTCTGTTTGAGAATAATTCTCTTCACGAGCGCGTACACAAAGTTATTTCCTTCCTTTCAAATTATATTACTACTAGATTTTGTTATATTACCAAATATGCTAAGATTAAATTAGAACGCCAATCGCGTGAAGAACCAGCGGTTTTTGCCGGTTTTGAACTTCTCTTCGAACAACTTTTTAGACTCCTTTTGCGCTGCAACTTTTTTGGTCGCATCATCCAAGACATCTGGCGTCACGACCCCCTTCAAGTCAACATCTAACGAGTACCGTGTCGGCATGAGATGATTTAAGTTGATGTACTTGATGAAAGTCTTGCATCTAGATCGTTTGTCTTGCTTCTTTTGGTCCATCTTTCTTGTGATCTTTCTCGGCACAGTTCTCAAACCGCATACCAAAGCGTGTCCATACGGACGAGCGTTCGTGCCTTCATCGTTGCACTTGACAATCACCGCCTTCTTGCCCGCATAGCGGCCATTGGTGACTACAACAACTTTACCGCCTGTGTTGAAGGAAGAAGAAGAAGAAGAAGAAGAGGCCCATCGCGTTAGTTTGCTTTCACTTTAGAAGAACACTCCAAGGAGGGAAAAAAAGGGAAATGTGTCTCGTACGACCAGTTGGGACCAACTTTGGGAGCCGCAATGTGGGCAGCTTTGGTCGGAACTGTCGCACGTGCGAACGATGAATCATCCACAAACACACGTATTCGGATCAAAAACATATTCGAGCGTTACGTTGACCACTCTTACGAGCGTCTGCTGTTTCAATGAACACCACAGTGCGCGATTTCGAACCGGAAAAGCCCCGCCTTGAAGCGGAATAAAGGGCTTCCTCTCTCTTGAGAAAAAATCGGAATCGGCGCGCGTCACGCGCGTCGCGAGTAGTTCCATCGGTCGTACATCGCGAATTCATGCTTTCAGTCGACCGTACCTTTCAAAAATTTAACCATTCTGTACGTATGATATGTAAAGGTAAAAGACGCTACTCTATTGCGTTTATAAGTGACGAGAAATTTGTTTGTTTTGGCTTCTTTCGTTCGTCTTTCGTCTTTCTCTTTTTTTTTGGCATTTGGGTCTCAGCCTTTGTCGCTCTCTCGGCTCTTTGCCCCTATAATTTGGCCTTTTATTGGCGATATGGCTTCAAAACACGAACGAACGAACGAATAAGAAAGGAAAAAACAGAAATGTCTTACCGAATAAGCAACGTTTCGCGACACATGGCTAGATTCATGCGAACACAATCGTCACCACCATCATCTACGCGCGGTGGTGGCGGTCTTGGTGGTAATGTTAGTCGCAATAACATTAGTAGTAGTAGTAGTAGTAATAGTAGGTCGTCGTCGCGACAAGAACAAATTTTCTGTAACAACAACAACAACGGCACTGGCATCGTTTCGCGTCCAACAAACAACAACGCTGGTGTGGGAAGTTTGCGTTCTTTTGCTTCCTCCGCGTCTAGAACTGGCGAGATTGCATTTGCGGACGTTGTCGCCGCGCAACGTCAGAATAGGAAAAGCGCTCGAGCTTTAGTCGCGTTCGCTCTGGAAGGATTGAAAATGGAAGCTGCAACGATGGCGACGAACGTAAACATGGTAGACTTAGACGAGATCATTCTCTCGACCGATTCAATTGGCTTATTCGAGGAGATTGAGGACACATGACATGGCCTATACTTAAATAAATACATATATAATGATACTAACACTATACTACATTTTGATGTGTGCAAAAGTTGCTACACCTTCGTTGGTAGGAGGAGTGCTAAACCTCTTCCGGGGCCTGGTGATGGAGGTGGTGGTAAAATCATGCCTTCGACAAATAACATGAATTTCTTCATACCAGAAACGCTCCACCGAGGAGAAGGAGTCCCTCCACCACCTCCTCCTCCTTCTTGATCGACCATACAACTATCGCCGGCGCCGGCGCCTGTGGTAGTGCCATCCTCGTTTGACGGCGTGATAGAGAAACCGATTTTCTTTAAATGTTCATTCATGACTTTCAGAGCTTTTGCGTAGTTTTTGGCCTCGATGCCTTCCCTATAAATCCTCGTTTCACCGGTCGTGGATATGCGAATGATGACAGCTCCATAAGCTTGGACAACCACGTCTCCTGTTTCACTTTCTTTCTTCGCTGGGAATTGGTTTGAAAGCGATGCGGCCAATCTGTTGCTATTATTACGAAACCCAATTCTCCCACCACCTCTGCCGAATCCTCTGTTGAAGAACCCGCTCATTCTTCCTCTCCCTCTTCCTCTTACCCCTCTGTTGTTGCTATTATTGTTATAAAAAGTAGTTGATGAACTGTGTCGATTCTGTTGATTTCCTTTTCGTACCGAGGAGTGTTTCGTTTTCGTCGGTTCCAATCTCTCTAACACGCTCTTCTTCTTCGTCGGCGGCGTCTTGCTCTTCTTTTCGTCTCCTTCTCCGGTTTCCATCATTTTAGATACCATGCCGACGTTCGTTCGTTTGTGCGTGTTTTTGTGCGTTTAAATAAGGAAAGTGGCGTTTGAGAATTACAATTCGTGTTCCAAAATAGGATGTGAATTGGCAGAACAAGCACAACAAGCACATTTTTAGCCTCTGTCGACACGTCACACGTACCACTGGTGTACTTTTATTCGTAGCCCCATTAAATTACTAAAGGAATCACCACAAAATATACTCACTCTATGTCCTCAGCCATCTTACGCTCGTCTTTCGCGGCATCCGTGCGCACCACTTTCTCCAAATCGCAAAGAACTACTACCACCACTAAACGATCGGTCATGACTAAAGCTGTGCGTAAACATCGTCGTGAAAAACGTCATCTTTTTTCACACGTGCACACGATTACTTTCACGATGAAGAAGGGATTTTTTTTTTTCTCGTTACGAAAAGTTGTGATCGGTCGGTTTGTCTTTCTTCTTTGCAACTAACTTTATGTTGTCTCTCTTTCCAAACACAAAATGCCTATCCTTCACGAACACACACACACAGGTTACCATCACGGAAGGCGTCGGTACGTTATTGTTTTTGTTCTCAATTTTTTCTCTTTTTCCCCGGGAAATTTTACGACTCTGGGAGCTGTTGTTATTGTTGTTGTTGTTGTCTGCTTCGTGTTATAGTATTACTCTCTTCTTAAACTCACTAAAAACAAATTCTATACATATGCTCCAAATTATAGAGTTCGACACGGTTGCTCGCGAATGGCGCATGAAATGGTCCCAGGATGACGACAAGGCTTCTTTAGCCGCTGCCCAAAAAGCCTTGGAAAAGCAACTCGCGACTGTGAAGGCGGTCAAGGGCGTCAAGAGCGTTCAAAGAGTCGTTTGCGGTGGATGCATGGACTTCAAAGTCATCGTGGCTTTGGATGGCGACTCTTTCGGTGAATGGGAAGCTGCTGGCTTCGCACCGGAAGCTGATTTCCTCAAGGAAGTTGGGGCCATCAAAGGTATTCAACAAGTCGAGACGCAAACCTTCACGCTCATGCCGATGTAAGTGAAAGAGAGATGAGTTTGAGGAATTGAGGAAAGAGCAGCTCTTCAAATTTACCCTTACACTGTGTCAAAGAAGTAGAGTTTTCGTGTAATGAGCGTCATCGCATATAAATGGATGTCATTGTTGATTTACCAATCAGATTCGCGTGCTTTCCTCCCCCTCCCTCTTTTTTTTGGCTCCTCTCAAACAACGTCAAATATCTCCCTCTAAAAAGCTTCAAATCTCAACACTATAATTTTTTTTTGCTTGATCTTCGACACGTGATAAAATTTCCACCTGTATCAAAAACATGGAACCTACGAACATCGTACTTGGCGCATCCACCGGGATCTCCACGGTTGATGCGATCCCGAACGTTGAGGTGCGTCGTCGCTTTTGTTTCTTTCGTTATTAATAATCTTTATCGTGTGTTTCTGGGTTTAGTCATTTTGTTTTTGCTTCGTCTTTTAGGGGACGCCTCCACGTTCATTTGGAAATGATGGACAAACCGTCTTGTTAAGTTGTTCCCAAAGATACGCTTCTCTTTCATCGGATTCATTACTCACTCTCATCACATTCTTTATTCAACACAAACAACAGGCGTTCGGGATGCTCTTTCTCGGCTTTCTCTTTTGCTTCTTTGGTTTGAAATACCACATGTATTTCCAATACTGTTTAACATTCGTGGCGGGTGCTTTCTTTTCCGTCCGCCTCCTTGGCATGGCCTCGGATGCTATTCCGGGTGACTTAGTCAACGCGGATAACGAATTGTATATTGGCGCAGCGTTTGGCCTGCTCATGTGCATGGGTATCTTCTTCTACAACTTTTGGTTCTACAGAATTCTCGCCGCGTGCGCCGGTTTCGGTTTGGGCGGTGGTGCAACCATTCTCATCGGGCTCTTCGCCCCGATAGCTGCCGACTATGTCTTGTACACTGGAGCCGCTGGTGCTGTTCTGGGTATCTTTTTCATGACGACGTACATTAAGACGCTCGTTGGTATGATGTATATCCTTTGTGGTGGGTTTATGGTTGCCTCAGCGTCGTCCTTTTTCTTGGAGGAAGCGTCCTTGTCCAAGACGTCGCCGTTGTGGATCACAAATTCGCTCAGCATCAACCTCAGAGATCCGGCAACTTTGGCCTCTATCCTGTGTGGCGTGGTGTGCGCTGGATTCGGTTATTGCTACAGCACGAGAAAGAAGAAAGACGGTGTGCATGAAGATGAAGAAAACGCTCCTTTATTGAATAAGAGATAAATATGTAGAGGAGGACAATTGAAGGGTTACTTTTTGTGTCTTACTCATACGAACAACGTCGATGATGTAGGAATGAAACTTATACATTTACAGACACTTTTCAGACAATTTGAAGTACACACACACATGTATATACTCAACATGATCCGTACGTACCAGGTACTATTTATGGGGGGTACTATTTATTTATCGTTTTAATGTGTAATTTACCATAACTAAATAATATTTATTACTCTCTTCGCACGGCGTGTAACACGGCGGCAAAGTCCTCGTCGTCGTGCCCGTCTCGTCGCGCTCGCTTATACATTTCGTTCGCTGTGGCGGCAACAGGTAACTCGCGACCAAGTTCGTCCGCCAATTGAACGGCCAGACGCATATCTTTTTGCTGATGTTTCAAAGGAAACGCAGGCGCAAACTTCGTGCTTTTATCGCTCGCAATCATCCCTGGCCCCTTCATGCCAAACATCGGAACATTAATCGCTCCGAGCGATAACACGTCTAATAGGTCTTGCTTCGATAAGTTTGCGTCTTCGCACAACGCGATGGACTCCGCGAATGACGCCATGATTGAACCCATGCACGAGTTTACGATTAACTTCATGTTCGCTCCGGCACCGACTTCTTCACCTAGGAAGAAACTCGCTTTGCCCATTTTGTTCAGTTGGTTCGCATCGTCGGCGTTGATTTCTTTAAACAAACTCTCGCTTCCGGCGCACAAGAAAATTAACTGCCCATTCTCTGCCGGCGCTTTCGATCCGCTCACCGGTCCTTCCAAATACCGACCGCCTTTGCTGGTGATTATGTCCGATACTTTCTTAGCCGTGTGTCTGTCCACAGTAGAGCAATCCACGTACCCTTTGTTGTCCGAAATGCCATCTTTAGCCAAGTTCGCAACTTCTAAGGTCGCCTCCGGGGTGCTCACCATGACGTACGTCACGTCCGCTTTCTCGCACACCTCTTGCGCAGTTTTAGCTAAAGTCGCTCCGGCTTTGACCAACGGGTCACACGCCGAAGCCGTTCTGTTCCAGACAATTAAATTATGTTTGCCGTTGTTGAGTAAATTCAAAGCCATCGGGACGGCCATGATTCCAGCGCCGAGGAAACCGATAGTTTTCGTTGTTTGAGACGATGACATTTTATCTGAAGTCGATGATGCACGAGTGGTTTTTGTTGTTGACGTCGATAAAGTTTGAATCGTTCGCTTTTGCTTGAGCGGTGAGGGTGCTTTATTACTCTTGTTAAAGGTGCGCGTGAATGCTACCGCAGAGGGAGAAGACGAAGACGACGTGATGTTTATACGGGCAGCACTACACGATGCAAAGTACAACATATTTCTAAGGCCTCTAATCTTGAGAAAAAGAACAAAACACGTGTGTGTGTCTCTCTCTCTTTCTCTCTCTTTCGTTCGTACAAAACACACACCACCGTTTCATTCAAGAACTCTCGCGACTCGGTTCGTATTTCTCCTTCATGCGTTCGAGTTCAAACTCCGTCTCTCTCTTCAACGCTAATATCTTGCACACCTCCGAGACCGTTGCTCTCAACTGGTCCTCCACTAACTCTAACTTCGCCGCCATCGCCGCTCTTATTTCAAAACTCGCCGCCAACTCTCTCTTCAACTCCTCTTTGGACATGTCGTCGAATTGACTCGGTGGAACCGTTTCTATCGGAGGGATTTTATCGCTACTATTATTGCTCGTGCTGCACCACAACCCTCCTCGTCTTCCTTTTGAGTGTGGATATTCTTTCGCGTGGCGATGCCGCGGCTTCACACTTCCACTCGGCGTCATCGCCATCATCGTCGTCATCATCATCGCCATCGGTGGGTGGGGGGCGTCGTTTTTTTTGTGGGAGCCAAAGTAACACCCAACAGAAAAAACAACAAAAGAAAATTTCTTCAAGGTGATACCGAAAACAGCACGAACATCTCACGCGTATCACCCGTATCGCGTCCCACCACCGCTACTATGGGCTCTATTCCTCTCCCCTGTTTCGATTCCGGAGGAGTTACCAGAGTCTCTGGTAGAGGGGAGAAAGAAATCGGCGCGGTCGAGCTGGAGACCGATAAATTCGATTTCGAAGAGGGCAACAACAACGACAAAGAAAACATCTTGATGAATAAACCGACGAAGAACGATTGGGTGTGCATCGCAAACAACGAGTGTCAAGCGACCAACAGAAGAGGAGGGTTATACTGCCGAATGTGCGGGACGGCGTACAAAGAATCGTACGTTAAGTTGAAACAGATACAGGAAAAAGAACGGGAAGAGAAAAAGAAGAGGAAGAAAGAGGAAAAAGAAGCGCAAGAGAGAAGCAGTTCGATGCTAAAAAGAGATTTCAATTCGGCGAAGAAGGAAGAAGATGACGAAAACGGTGACGATGACGATGACGACGGCGACGTGGAAAGTTCTCTGATGTTTTTAACTATGAGCAACGCCTCGATTACGTCCAAACGTAGTGGTGGCTACGCCGACGGCAGAGCAGACGGCGCCGATGAAAGCACACACAAAAAAGGGGTCGAGACGCGGAAAAGGCTCGCAGAGGCTCTAACTTGGGAGGAGATGAGAGAAGAGCAGCTGAAGAAGAGTTTTCCAATGATGTCATTTGTGTTTTTCATCACGTTCGTGTACGTTTTGGTACCTATCTGCGTGTGCTTTTTCGGAGTCATTTTTGCTGGCGCGATTTCGTATTTAGAAGATTGGAGTTTAGAACACGCGTTCTTCTTTATCCTAGGAGAAATCTTAAAGGCACCGATAAATTTAAACAAGAACATGGATTATCCATCGCACTCGGGAGGGGTTTGCCTATCCGTAATGCTTTCGATTTGGTCGTATTTGATCATTCTCACCACCGTGGCATTACTGAGCGACTTGGAAATCATCACATTTTGGGCGCTTAAAATGGAAGCTGTTTTAGTCGACGTGTTTCGAGTGACTGTTTTATCGGATTCCGATGCAAGAGCGAGAGCAATTGGTTCGCGATGCGTTTTTTTCAGCTTCAAGGTTGGAGAATTATTAGGCTTGGTTTGTTTTATTATTATCTTGGCGCCGCTTATGATTACCTTTGTGGGCATGATAGCCACGCTTCTGTTATATGAAACGGAAGGCATACCGTACCGAAAAGCGTTGACACTATCGTTGCGTGGTTTATCTCTCGGAAAAAGTTACGATGAGACTATTTCACCGCTCGAAAGCTCAGCGAGCTTGGTGTACATTATGTATTTATGTTGCACGGAGATGGCTCTGGGAACCGTCTTTGTCGGTTTTCTCTTCCAGTCGCACTTTAAAAAATCATGGCTTCCCGCGAAGTGGGCAAAGGCAAGGCGACGACGTCATGGCAATGACGGCGAGGCGGCGGAGACGATGGCAGTCTCGAAGAGGAAGGGAAACGAGTAGTCGTTAGTTGTAATATTAATCTTAGGAAAGTGATGCGCGTTTTTTGAAAAATTCTGAACACATAGTACGTACTTTCGTTGAGCTTGTCCAAAGTACTAAAGAAGAAGAGAAAGTCGATGTTCTCAAGATTTTTTTGACACGTGTGTACTCGTAGACGAAGAAAGAATTATTCATAAAGTGATCCGATTCGATTGCGTCAAAGATCTACTTTTATTCCAACAACCCGCGTTGTTTGATAAACGCATATAAATAGTCGTTGTTGTACGTTAGTAACAACTTACATACGTAACACGCCATTCTTTTCTTTTTGATAAAAGAAAAAGGAATAAATACATGGAATACGCAGCCGGTGGCATTTGTGCAGCTCTTTTTGTCAAGCTCAGAATGGGACGACCGTACTACCCCGAAAGGAAGGGAGAATATTCCACTCGATCGAAAACCTCGAACGGGTTAGCCGTTTGGTCCAACGCCGATCGCCCGAGTGACTTTTCAACCACCCCGTTTCCTGGATGTGAAACCGTGACGGATGTTTTCAACTACGCGGTGAGAGTGAACGGGTCGAGACCGGCAGTTGGTGAACGAAGAGTCATCAACACGGAAACCGACGCCAAAGGCTTTGAAAAGTTACACTTGAGCGACAAGTACGACTGGTTGACGTTTGCACAGTTAAACGAAAAAGTTGCCAACGTCTCCTCGGGTTTGATCAACTCGTGCGGGCTGAAACCTAAAGATAAAGTGATCATCTACGCAGACACAAAGGCGGATTGGATGATCACAGCGCAAGCGTGCTTTCGCACGAACGCGGCGGTCGTGACTATTTACGCCACGTTAGGCGCGGAAGGCGTCCAGCATGGTATCAACGAGACTTCGGCTTCGATCATCGTATGCGATGGAAAGTTGTTGAAGACTGTCCAGGCCGTCGCGTCAAAGTGCCCGTCTATTAAGCACATCGTGTGCATAGGTACGGGTCAGCAAGACCACATTTCGTCGTCAAAGTTGCCGAAATCTATCAAAGCGCATGCCTTGTCGGACATCGAAGATTCTGGGTCAAAGAAGAGATGCGACCCGGTTTCGTCTAAATCCACGGATACTGCTGTTATCATGTATACTTCGGGCACGACCGGAGCACCAAAAGGTGTCGTTTTGGCGCACTCGAACGTGTTAGCCTCTATGGCGGGTTTGAACGACGCCGCAGATTTGTCGAACCAAGACGTCTACTTGGCGTACTTGCCATTGGCACACATCATGGAAATGGCGGCTGAATGTCTCATGATGGCCCTTGGTGGTGCTATCGGTTACGGTTCGCCGCAAACGCTAACGGATACTGGTTTAAAACTCGCTCCTGGCTCTCGAGGTGACGCGCCGACTTTACAACCTACCATGATGGTGTTCGCGCCGGCTGTTTTAGACAGAGTGCGCCAAGCGGTTCAAGCTAAATTCGCCGCGAAAAGTCCGTTGCTTCAAAAGCTCGTCGGCGCAGGGTTAGCCGCGGGAGAGAGAGAGTTTCACGCCGGAAGAATTGGATCCACTGGTTTCTTCAACGCTTTGATTTTCAAAAAGGTTCAAAAGTTGATTGGAGGCAAAGTCTGTCAAATGGTTTCCGGATCCGCGCCTTTATCCCGCGAGACTCACATTTTCATGCAAACGTGCTTCCGTTGCCCGGTACTTCAAGGTTACGGTTTGACCGAAACCGCATCGTGCGGTACGATTTGTACGCCGGGTGACTTTTCAGCGTCAGTCGGTGGTGTTTTATCTTCCACGAAGATCATCTTGAAGGACTGGGAGGAAGGAAACTACTCGACCAAAGATGAGAACGATGCCAGCATCGGTTTACCAAGAGGTGAGATTCTCATCGGTGGCCCGGTTGTCTGCCAAGGCTACTTTGTGCCGGACGACAAGCCAAACGCAGAGTTGCAGAAGAAAAACGAAACGGAATTTTCGGTTATCGATGGTGTCCGATATTTCCACACCGGCGATATCGGTCAGTTTACGAAGAAAGGTCAGTTACAAATAATCGATCGTAAGAAAGATTTGGTGAAATTGCAATTTGGCGAATACGTCGCGCTCAGTAAAGTTGAAAACGTGTTGAAGCAGTGCCCGTATGTCGCTTCCGCGATGTGCTACGCGTTATCGAGTAAGTCGCACGTGATTGCGTTGGTAGTTGTGAACGAAGCGCCAGTGAAAAAGTTTGCGGAGGGCAAGGGAATTTCTGGCTCTGTCGATTCGATGATAAAAAATCCGACGGTTATTGCTGAAGTCACATCTGCGGTGCAAGCTGTGTGCAAGGGGAAATTGGCCAAGTTTGAAATCCCATCTAAGCTCGCACTCGACGCGGAACCGTGGACTCCGGACAACGACATGGTCACCGCGGCGTTCAAGTTGAAGCGTCAAAATATCGTGAAGAAGTACAAGAAGTCGCTCGACGCGGCGTACGCGTAAAACAAATTTAAAAAACGGGGATGCAAGGCATGCGAAAGCGTTTACTATTAAGTTCTTAAAAGTTAAAAACATACCATATTATTTTTACAAAGCAGCTTCGCCTCACTTAACTATCTATCTGCGAATTTCTTCGGCTTCTCGCGGTTCTCTCTTCTTTTTCATAATCTAATACTTCTTGATGAAAGGTCTAGAAGCGCCAGCTTCTTCATCACCTAAGTCGCTACTGCTCGCAGAATCACCCTCTTTACCGTCGGCATCAAATCTATTGTCCTCTTTGACCTTTTCGATGGCATTCGTCGCCATTTCTCTGTACTTCTTGCGGAACTTCGGGTAGAAGCAGCAGAATAACAACTTGAATGTGTCGCGCGGTTCACCGAACAACTTCATGCCGTACGCGAGGACCGTAATAATCAAAACCATGCCAAACGCGAAAACAACGCTCTCGCTCGGCGACAAGAAGTACCCTTCGTCGTTAACATTCTCTATGCCATTGTATATGATTTGAGCTAAGTTCAACGGCGGCGGCGGCGGTGGCGCGAACGGTTTTTTCTCCACATAACCTAATCGATTGAACCTGAAACTCACCGGATAACCGAGATCGCTCGCCATCGACTTACTCAGATCAAATGTTCGAATAGATTGCTGCGTGACTGCAGATAACTCATCGTAACTCCCAGAGTAGAAGAAATCGTCGTGATAAATTGTCATCTTCTGGTTCATCACGATTGGGTCTATTTTGTCGTCAATAGGGATCGCTGTGCCATATGTGCACTCACATCTAGACTTGTCTTCCTCCGTGCAAGCATCCAAACACTCTGGGTCCTTCTCCATAGAGTCCGGTAAAGCATTCAACCATTGGCTATACGTTAAGTGAAAGGCGCGTGCTTGCGACAACGTCTTCGCCTTCGCAGTGAACCCCCTTATAAGAGTTTCTTCGTCTGTCAGTCCTAACCTATCAATCCATCTAAACCTTATAGCATGCAAGCCTGGAACGGATGTAAGTTTGTCTCGCAAATTCTGAAGTTCTGTAGCCGTAAACGGCAGACTTCGTATTGCACCAGTACCAACTTCAAAGGATTGATCCGCGGACTCCAACTCGATGGAAGTATACTTCGCACGACCTCCAGCTCGTACTGGTGCCGACGCTTCCGGAGTGGATTTAACGTCCGCGAGCGCATCAATAGCGGCTTTGACTTGGTTCTTGACTGAACTGGTCGGTAAAGAGACGTAAATATCGCAATACATAGCGGTCTCAGATGGCGGCGGCACACCAGGTGGCGGTAAAGGCGGCGGTGGTGGCGAAGGTGATGCCGGTGGTGGAGACGGTGGACTCGGTGGCGGTGGTGAAGGTGGTGGAAAGGGTGGAAGCGGCGGTGGCGATGGAAATGCCGGCGGTGGCGAAGGTGGCGACGGCGGTGGAGGGGGAGGACTCGGTGGTGGCGGTGAAGGTGGCGGTGGATTCCTCGTCGGGCTCGGTGGTGGTGATGGTTCCGTCCATCCTGGTGGTCTGTTCGGCGGCGGCGGCGCATCCGGTGGCGGCGATGGCAACGATGGTGGTGGAGACGGAGGGGACATCGGCCAAGACTTGCAGTCGGTTTGCACGTATTTTGATTCGCCCACAAACGGGAGCGCGGCGTCAACCACTTGCTGCTCCAACGCTGGCGTCAACCCGTCCGGATAATAGAATGTCGCGTAGACAAACTCACCTCTCGGGTCCGCTTCAACTGCGGGTTGATACACTCCCCATGTATCGTGAGTGCTTACGCCGGTTGCGCACTTAGTTACCGTATCGATCGGTCCGAGGTCGCCGATGCTCCCCGACGTAGTCAGCGTTGTGACGAGCGATCCGGAATCGCAGGCGACGTGAATGGCTTCTTTTGCGAGAGTCACGTAGCTCTTCTCCGGATGCCTTAGCGAAACAGAAACCGAGCGAACGCCATCATCTGGCGCAGCTTCCCTATCTTCCTTGGTCAGATCGGCGTCGCAAATAGCGCCCGGGATTCTCTCGCACGTGTACGGCTTTTGATGGAACAAAACTTCAACCGCAACGCCAGCGTACGTGTTCTCCCCGGTTTCATCCACAATGCCAGTGATAGATACTGAGTTTACGATATCTTGAACAGCTCTGAGTATCCCTGGGTAAAGGTCAGTCACAGTTGCTGTAGACGTCAAGTCGAACGTCCCGACAAACTGGGAGGCTGTTTGTAAAGGATCACCGTGCATGAGCGGCTGTGCAGACGATTCATTCTTTACCGCACCGAGCGCGTTGGCTACAGTAGCGATCGTATCTCTGTTTTGTTGTTGACCCATTCCAGACATGGTGGATCCCATGTCATGCTTGTATTGCAACCCGTACGGGAACACATTGAACATGCCTTGTAAGGACGAATAAAACTCGAGCACCGGGTTCACAAATCGTTCCAACACAATTGGTGGCGGAGAAAGGTTCCACGGTGGTGGCGACCCTGGTTCTGGGTGTGGCGGTGGCGGTGCTGGCACGGGCGGCGGTGGCGACGGTTGAGGCGGTGCTCTCGGAATCGGCGGTGGCGGCGGCGGCGAGAACACCGTCCTCGAAATGGCAATCTTATACCCGTCGTCGCAATCCGTTTTCTTACCGGCAACTATATACCACGTCCATCCAACTTCAACGTTTAATTCAATCGATCCGTACGGTTGCACCGACGTATAATCGATAATTTTTTCTGCACCACTCGTGGCTGCCAACTGCGTTGCTGTTAAACACGTCGAGTCGAGAAACCCCGGTGTGTTTGGCACATATCCCGCTTCGGCTTTCTTCAAAACCCTGTTTGTTTTCAATAAAGAGTACAAGAGAGAAGAAAAGATGATGGTCAGTTTTTGCGCGCAATAGAGAGCTCAACAAGGTCCTCGTGCAAGAGGGGAGTGAAAAGATGTTGCTCGTACAGGGAGTTTTTTTTTCTTCCACATAAAATGAAGGAGGAGAAAAAAGATGGAGAAATGTCCCCCGTGTTTCTTTTCCTTTTTTAAAGGTCGAAGGCAGAGGACGACGTTTGAAAAGGAGACGCGATCTACACCGAGTGCCGACGATGAAAAAATTTTGAACCGGCGTGTCGAGTTTCTCTCTCTTCGATCGAGTCTTTCTCGAGCACGAACGCGCGCGCGAGAAAGATCTGCATCGCATCTCCTACACTTACCAAATATCGCTCGTCAAAACGTTGTATTTCAAAGTGATCGTGCTCACTTCGTCGTCGATGTAATCGAGAAAAATGTCCGTAGACGTGGAGGATTGGTCCTCGTGTTGCACCCAATAAAACGTCTGTGGCCGCTTCTCTGCGTTCGCGAACAGCGCGAAGGAAAAGATTACGAGCAGCATCATCGTTGCCCTCTTCATCGCGTTGTTGGCGTTGGCGTTGTGATTATTCTTCGCTCTCTTCATCGTCGCGTTCGATTATCTCTTCTTTAAGCAAAGAAAAAGAAGAGGAGAGAGGCGCCGAAAGAGGAAAGAAGGAGAGAGGATGTGATCGTTGATTTTTCCGTCGTCCCAAATTTAAAACCAAGTCTTTTTCCTCCTCGACCTTTTCTATTCCTATCAACCGCACTCGGTCTAGCTTCTTTGTTCTCTTCTCTTTCCGTTCGATCGGTGAAAGAGTCTTTCTTTCCTCGTTCTACGCGCGAACGGGTCGATAATCTTCTGAGGTCTTGGAGGATCCTTGAGACAGAGAAGATGATTGGAAAAGGGGAGAGAGATAATTTTTGTAGAGAGCTGGCCATTTCTTAGGGTTTATAGACCCTAAACCTAAACTCCAAGTCTTTTCCTTTTCTTTTTTTTTCTTTTTTCTTTTTTCTTTTTTGTGTTTGGTGGTTCGGAAAGAAGACCGGTGAACGAAAAACAACACAACTTTGCGAGAGGAACGAGATCGAAGAATGTATTCGCACAGAGCGGCGTCGAAGACGGCCATCGATCGATTAGAACGTTCCATTGAATTGATGGGAACGATGCCAGAGCAAATCGCGGAGGCGCACGTTCGGTTCATGGGCTACGATTTACCCGCAAACTGCTCGGCTTCGGTGAAGCGAGGGAAACTGTTAAAATTACTTTCCGACGAGGTTTTGCGCGAGGCGAAACAGGCGGAAAGGGAAGAGTTTGTGGCAAAAGCGGCGGCGAAAACGAACGCATCGGCTGCTTTTGAAGGAAAGGATCGTGGGAGAGATGAAAAAAACGCGAATAATAAGAACACGGCGTCTTCACCTCGCCACCAAAATTCGTCATCGATTTCGTCGAACAGACGAGTGTGTGACGACGACGGAGATGACAACTCCACGGAAACGAAAATAGTAAACGGGGGAGGAAGATATAATAATAATAATAATAATAATAATAACAACAACAAAGACTCCGATAGCGATTCAGATTCTTCGGTTCAAGGCACGGAGCGCGCGGCACCACCACCTCGTTCGCCATCGCCCCCTCTGCGTCGAGTCAATGAGCACGCGGCGAAGAGTACAACAAATACGTACGCAGACTCAGATTCAGAATTGGAAGAATCAGAAGAAGATCTGGATAACTATTACGGTAAAGCTGCTCTCGAACCAGAGGCGCCCCCTGGGTCGAATCCATTCGCTACAATAACTTCAGAGAAACAAAAAGAGATGGAAAAAGAAGCTTTACGACAAGTCGAAGAGGCTAAGAAAATGATGGCAGATTTGAAGTTTAACAACAACAACAACAACAACAACAACGATGATAGTAATAACAATAGTAGCGACGATGATGGCGACGGCGGTGACAACAATAGCATTAACAACATTAGCAGCAACAACAATAAAAATGAGGACGATAATATCCCCATTGGGGGTCTTTCCGGCGGCGAACAGCATCAATATTCTAAGTTAAAAAATGTTTCATTTCCGCCGATTCCAATCGAAGACGACGTGCGTTCCATTCGTTCAGACGCGGTTTCCTCGAGAGGTGGAGACGACGTCGGTAGCGTGAAAGATTTTGGGGGTTCCGAATACGGCGGTTCTATTTACTCCGTCGCCGCGACCATGGGTTCCAACCAAAACGAACAAGAAGACGACGAAAAGTTATTGGACCAACTCGTCGAAGAAGCAGAAGTAGAGAGGGGTTTGAGAGGAAGAATCGACGAGGAGGAAGGAGACGGAAACGTCATCGACGACACTTCGGAAGGTAAAGAAAACGAAGTTCCGCTATCGCTTTAGAAGAAAAATAATGCAGACAGACACAGACAAAATGTTAGAAATTTTTGATTTGTCTCCTCCATTGCGAGACATCAAACTCTCAAAGCAAGTTGGAGATATCTTCCTTTTCCTCGACAGAAAACGTCATCATCTCTCCTTTGTCTCGCACGTTCTGTATGCTCATTGAAAAATAAGAGCGCGCGAAAAGAAAGAAGCTTACTCTCTAGTTTATCATCGACATTATCGTTCATCTAACTCTGACTTCGAGTACGTGCATCTCGCCGTTCGTCGGGTGTACGAAATACATTCTCTCCAAAATCTGGGTGCCAAAAACGTCGACGTCGTTCGTTACGATAAAT
>MDTG01270309.1_pt1 | contig 18436 bp, 15 predicted proteins | sample 811421 | NCBI WGS metagenome assembly MDTG01 (sample SAMN05326645, study PRJNA326480) | marine metagenome | isolation source: seawater | place: Pacific Ocean: South East | collected 2011 | reverse complement strand
CTCCAGAGTAGGTTGGCTACAACCCTCAAGTGCGCGCTACTCTGAATTGTATGATATGACATTGCACAACCTCAAACCCGCGACAATCATGGATGATACATTACTAAATCCTCAGGATTTCCTTGATTTGCAGGTATTGTGGTATTTGTATCAGTTCAGCCCTTCATACGTTCAAGGGCAATACAATTCAAGCCACCGTGATCAAGGGCTGATTGATTTGTTCATGCAGAACGGCCAGTACACATTATCTGATTTGACATACGTTCTCGATGCCCAAGAAATTCACATGTCGAACATCTTGCCGATGTATTCGGAATTGGCTGCTAATGACCAAGTTGAGTTGACGACGACGCCGTATTATCATCCGATAATGCCGCTATTGATGATGGATGGGTGGACATTTGAGGACGGTATTCGAGTCAACAAGGAATCATGGCCAGAGGATGTAACAGAGCATCTAGAGACTGGTATGGACTTGTTTGAGCAAGAACTTGGGTTCAGACCATCTGGAATGTGGCCCAGTGAACAATCTGTGTCTCCGGCCATGGTTCAACCAGTCGCAGATGTTGGAATCGAGTGGATGGTAACTGATGAGCTCAATCTTGAGGAATCAACAGACACATCAGGCCAAAATATCGACGTCTCAGTCGCCTCAAATCTCGCTACACCCTGGATGGTGGGTGATGTTGCAACTGTATTCCGGGACCGTGTAATCAGTGATAGAATCGCTTTCCAATATGGCTCGATGACACCCGAAGCGGCGGTTTCAGATTTCCTCGCATATTGCGATAATATTCGGCAGCAATTACTTGATGAGGGTAAGGATCCAAGCGAACACCTCCTAACAGTTGCTCTTGACGGCGAAAATTGGATGTTCATGTCAGAATTCCAGCATCAAGAAAATGGTCGACCATTTACCGAAGAATGGTTTGGGAGGTTAAGTACACACCCAACCGTAGTGACAACAACACCTGGTGAATTCCTTGAGAAGAATCTCACTTTACCTGAAATCGACGTGATTGGCACAGGTTCATGGATTGATGGCACCCTTTCAACATGGGCAGGAGAGGCTGATGAAAGCCTTGCTTGGCAGCGCCTCGCAGAGGCACGCCAAGCCTTGGTTGCCTTTGAGGCAGAAAACCCCAATGACGCAGGCCTAGGGGATGCTTGGGAAAGTCTCTACATTGCAGAGGGAAGCGACTGGTTCTGGTGGTATGGACTGGATCAAGACAGTGGTTACGATGAAATGTGGGATGTTTTGTTTAAAGTACATCTTTCGAATATTTATCGAGCAGTCAACCTCGACCTCCCGCCTTACTTACTCGACCTTTGGACAAACCCGGCTCTACCTGAAACGCCCTATGGAGGTGTTATCGAACCGATGATTGACGGCATTGCACTACCCGGCGAGTGGGATGGTGCTGCAATGTATGATGCTGGAATCGATGACGAGTTGTTGGACATTGAGTCATTCCACCTAGGATATGATGCATCCAACGTCTACGTTCGTGTAGATCTTGGCAGTACACCAGAAGAGTGGGAAACGTTGGATTTGACAGCCTCGCCGGATGTGTCGATTTATTTCATGCAACCGAATGCAATAAATTTCAACGAGGTTGAGACCAATTTCAGGACCTATTATGGCAATACTGTGCTAGGCTTCCCTGCCAAGAACATGATATCATTCAACTTCGGTGAATTGTGGGAAGATGGGCGAGCAAAGTACGATATTTTCGAAGCAAAGGGGAAGGTTGGCGAATCAGAACGATGGAATTTGGCTGGTCAGTCGATTCTGGGTGGTTGTGCAGTTGACGAAGTATTTGAATTTCAGATTCCTTGGTCTGATATTGGTCTCGCTCCGCGGTATTCTACCCGCGTCAAAGTTGTGACTAGCTTGCAAAATTCCTTTGCATATGGTGATGGTATTGATGTTGAGATAGCCCCACCAGCACCTGCTGAAATGGTTATGCCCGACTTGGAAGAGTGGGTGACCTTGCTTGATATTGAGGATGCGGTAGGTGATGAAACTGGAGATGGTGATTACACTTACCCTCTAGCAGGTGATTTCTCTCCAGGTTCGGGTCTATTCGACATCACGAATCTCAAAGTCAGTCAAAGTGAATGGAATGCACGTTTCGAAGTCACATTCGCCGAAATGACAGATTATTGGGGCTTGGCAAATGGGTTTAGCCATCAAATTATACAAATTTATGTTGATCAAGGCGATACTTCGTATGGAGAAACCGAGCTTCTAGATGGCGCATACGCGGTTGCCCACGATGATTGGGCATGGGAGGTTGCAGTCTCTGCAACAGGTGAACCTGGTGCAGTCAAATCTGTTAGTGCAAGCACTGGTGAGACCAGTGCAAAAGGAATTGAAGTTTCTGCCGACAAGGATTTGAAGACTATCACAATCACAGTATCTAAGAATGTCATTGGTGAAAATATCCCCAATTACAGATTCATCGTTGTTGCCGGTTCACAAGATGGCTTTGGAACTGGCAAGTGGCGCGATGTAGATGCCGAACCAAAGACGTGGCGATTGGGAGGGGGTGCAGACCCGAGCACCGTCGATGGCCGAGATTATGATCCAAACATCATCGACATGGTTCTAGATAATGGGACCGACCAATCTGAAATGCTCGATTCCTATGATGTCGCCTCGCAAACCTATGCAATACTGACTGGAATTGAACTGCCTGAGGTCGCACAACAGGTGTTTGGTGTGAGTGTTTCAAGCATTACTTCCTCTTCCGCAATTGTCTCATGGTCGACAACTAAGGCGGAGAATGGAATTGTCAGTTGTGCTAACAATTCGTTTGAAACCTCTGAACCCGCACTTTCTCATGCATTACAGGTGAATCAATTGGCTGCAGGCACATCTTACAATTGCACAATATCTGTAGAGGGGACCTCTCCAATGCAGATATCCTTCAACACATCCACAGAAACGGATTTGAAACCACCTGAGGTGCTGAACCTCGCTGTTGAAGTCCTTGAAGGTGGCTCGCTTAGAGTGACATGGTATACAAGCGAAGAAGCGACTGAATCAATTGAAGTCATAGGTCAGGTGTTCACCGGGGACACTGTAGCACTTCGCAAGAATCATGATATGACGATTACCCCCTCTAGTGACCTTCCTGCACTTGAAACACACACTCTAACTGTCACTGCTATTGACGCTTCAGGAAATGCAAACACTTCCAGTGTCGATTTCATAATTTCTGAGGAAGATGCAACATCGCCGTTACCTGATGAAGATTCAGAATCAAGTATAACCGAAGATGATTCAGATGAGAAAGCAAACATAGGTGACTTACTTGCCGATCCAATCATTCAAATCGCTCTTTTGTTTGTAGTAATATTTGTGGTCATAGCAATTATCAGGGTCTCAAGGAATGAACTTGATTACCTATCCGATATTGAAGAGAGTCAACTCTTTGATGAAGACTAGACAAATGGGATTGCTGCCATTGCATGTGTGTGCAGATTAACTACTGTAAGAATACATGGTTTTGGTTGAAACCCGAGCATCCTCTGATAATCGGTTTGATCCTGCCAAGTACTACTGTGGACAAGATTGACACCTTTGTAAGTTTCAATATGGTGCCCATGCACATGTCCGGTGACAAAAATATCTGGGACTTCGGCGATAACAAGCCTGTCTTCTGGTTCGGGTGAAAGTGGTGTTTTACCCCCCCAAGACGGTGCTAGGTGACGTCTGTCAATCATAGCACGCATAGCAGCCTCAGGTGTATCAAAAGTGACGGTTCGAAGGCTAGAGACGAAGTCCATTATCGAAACACCGTGATAGGATAAAACACGTACTCCGTTGAGACTAAAGTCACATGGATTTCCAACAAAGAGAGTATTATTGTAGTCTGTTTGTAGTTCAGGATCCAATGCTGGTTGTGGCTCAGCAGGCCTAACTGCGTCATGATTGCCTGGTAAAAGTAGGACCTCAACCCAATCAGGTAGTTCTTGTAACATCGTACCTAATCGAGAGTACTGGTTGAATAAGTCAGGAATATTCAATTCTTTATCTTGGCCAGGATAAATACCAACTCCATCTACACCATCTCCACTTATCACAAGGTATCGGATTGTTTTAGCAAGTGGGTCATCGTGAAACCATCGAATCATTTTATGCCATTGTGGCTCCAAGAATGTCTTACTTCCCAAATGCAAATCTGAGATGAACGCAGCACTTACAGCTTGGTCCTCGCTCGATCGGCGCTTGTTATGCTGAGTTAATGGAGGGAAATGGATATCCTCGACGTATATGATATCTCCCGTTTGACTGAAATAACCACTGACACCAATCGCATCATCATCCATCAAACCAGCATGTACAATCGTCTGGTTTTCATCCTCCTCATCACGTTGGCTTAGCAGGCAGGTGACTTGTCCAGATGAGTCTTCAAGAGAGAAAATCAGATGCCCATTTTTGGTGGTTCTCGGTTCATTTACTAAACCAATTATTGTGAACGCATCATCCCGATTATTGTAACGCTTCCGATAGCGTATAGCTTCATCAACGCCGATTGGGCGATTTGGCAGATTCTTGTCCAAAATCAGCCTCCTAATTTGCTTCAATCGGTCATTGAAACAGGATCTTATATCCTCTTTCTTACCTTCCGTCACGCTATTCCCTGTTATGTCGAAATGCACGGTTATTTCGGCATCAACATCCTTCGCATGTATCGGGAAATCATCAAGTCGGTAATGGTCCAATTGATGCATTCTTGGTGCCGGTTTTGGCTTGGGTTTTTCGATTGGAGCAATTGTGCGGGCGATTGGTTCAGAAATTTTGGGTTTCTTCTTTATCTCCGAAAGTAATTTGTCCAAGAGATTTTCATCCAAGAGTCCTTTGTGCCCCCCAGCATTTGCAGCCTCAATAAGGGGCTCAATTTTTGGTAGTGCAAGTAATCTATCACGCACAGAGCGCGCAGGCAGAAGTCCCGCTTGCATCACCTTCCGGTGAATTTCGGCCCAGTCCGTATCGCTCACAAGCCCAAACCGCGTCGCGACCGTTCAAAGGCATTACTGCGACTCCTTTGGGCCGATTTTAGCTGATTTTCGGGTAGCGGTATGCCTAAGAACGCCCGTTAGGGCCGCAAAACCGTGAGTGAGGAAGCATCCATACTCGCGGCCCGATTAGTGCGCCGTCTGAAGAAGGAAGGCCTTAGCCTTTCAACAGCAGAATCATGCACGGGTGGATTGCTAGCTAGTACATTTACTGATATCTCTGGAGCATCCGAATGGTTCGTGCAAGGATGGGTGACATATTCCAATGAATCCAAGATAGCCCAACTGGGTGTAAGTCCAAAGAAATTTGAGAAAAAGGGTGCAGTTAGCCATGATGTTGCATTGGGTATGGCAAAAGGTTCTCAGAGTGCTTCAGGTAGTGGTGTTAGTATATCCATAACGGGAATTGCAGGCCCAACAGGTGGTAGCGAAAACAAACCAGTTGGAACAGTGTATGTTGCAGTTTGTGTCGGTGAGTCTTACCTTGTTAGGAGAGGTGAATTTGGTGGAGGCGATCGCGCATCAAATAAGCATTCATTCACGATTTTCGCAATACAGAAGGCCATTGAAGCATGGGATGCACATTTTGGCCGTTTAGAAGCAATGCGAATTGCTGCAGCAGCAGAGCAAGATGCTGGAGAAGAGATTGAAATTGATTTAGACCAAGCACTTTCATCAATAAATCCTAATTTGGACACATGGACTGAAAACACAAATTGGTCAGATGAAAAAGTGACCAATACTATTGAGCAATTGGGTAAGGATTCTCTGGGTGACGACGCAGAGTGGTTGGAAGAGCAGTAGAGTGGATCCGACCAGATTTGAACTGGTGATATTCGCCTTGTAAGGGCGACGTCATAACCGCTAGACCACGGACCCGCAATTATTCGGGTGAGGTTAGGGGATATGAGGTAAACCCCCCCGCAGCCTTTTGAGTGAGGAGCATAATTAGGAATCAATGCCGAGTAATCGGACATCGACACGACGACTGGTAAATCGCCTCAGAGATGCTGGTTTACCAGTTTCAGAAGATATTTCAGCAGCAATGCATTCTGTCGACATTGGTCGGTATACTGATTATGATCTGGAACCATTTTGGTATGATAGGCCCCTCGTTTTTCTTGAAACCGATCGCGGCGGTGTGAAAACAATTTCAGCCCCACATATGATTGTGAATATGCTTCATCATCTTGAATTAGAAACCGGACAAGAGGTACTTTTGTTGGGTGCTAAGGGTGGCTACATTGCAGCACTAATTGCACACATCGTTGGCCCAGAAGGAGGTGTTGTTGTCGTAGATCCTTCCAAAGAAGTTGTGACTCATGTCAGGGAAAAAATCAAATTCGTGAATCAAACTCACAATGTTCGGGTGCGAAAGATGCGGCAAGTAGAACATTGTCCGCCACAATTACCTGAACCATTGGATCGTGTATTGGTGACGGGTTCTTTGACCGAGTTGCCTAATTGGCTTGAATCTAGAATATCAGAGGGCGGCTTTGCAATTTCACCAATGGGTGGTCGTTTCTCTCAACGTTTAATCAAGCGTGAACGAGCTGGAGATGATTGGTTTGACACGGACTTAGGCGGGGTTCTGTTTGGCCCTGTCGATATAGCAGAAACTGAACCAGAACCTCTGTCTGCAGGATCAATTGGGGAGTTACTCCGAGAGAGTGCAATATTGGGTGAAGAAATTGGTTTGTTTTCGGATGAGATAATCCATCGACTCAATAATCTGGCACAATCTCTCGAGGATTTACCTGCGGATTTACGACCATTACCGGAGCCAGATGAAATTGATGATGAAATACCATGGGCATTCGATATAGAATTATTTGAGAACGAGATGCATCCTGTTATTGATCTACTTAATTCAGAAATGGATTGGTTAGCAGAAATATGGAGTGTTCTGATTACACTTGTTGATGTGCGGTTAATGCAACCAGGTTCACCCGATGTGGAAGATGAAGAAGACAGAGTCGGTGGTTTTGGGCGACACAGCGACCTTGTCCCGTGAACCCTATACGCGAGTTCCTACCCCCTCGAGATGTCCCTATGCTCCAAAACGAACTTGCCCGCCTCAAACACAAGGACATCCGTCAACGCCGGATTGCTGTCCGTCGTTTGTTTGAAATCGATGATTCCGCAGCATTATCTGCATTCATGGATTTTTTAGATGAAGATGATGATTGGTTTCAGGATAAAGCAGTAGCAGCAATGCGGCGCTGGGTCAATAGTTCGCATCGAAAGGTAGTAGTTTCTCTCTCGATTCGAAAAGAAATTCGCCTTCGCATACTTGCTTCTGAGTTATCAACTCGATTAGGTTCGGAAGGCCTTACCATTTTGTCAACATTATGTGAAGATGAGGAATCAAGTGTTTATCGTGAAGCCTGGAGGGCGAGATTACACATTGATCCTGGTTCAATACCAGTTGCAATTCGTCATGAGGATTACATTGTTCGCAAAATGGCGATTCGTAACTCTGGAGACATTCAATTCCTCGTTAATATGCTTGATGACACAAACTCACATGTTCGTGAAACAGCGCTTAATCAGTTGAACGAACTTGGTGCAAACATCGATTCTTTTGGTGAACATATCTTTGGCCCACACAGTTTAGAAATTGCACGTATGTGCCTTCCCAATCTAATCGATTCCGGAGAATCTGGTAAAATATCAGAACTTTGTAAGGATCCTGAACCAAAAATGCGCAAGATACTATGTGACAGCCTTGGTTCTGTAAATTGGATGCAGTGGGACGATGTTGTTGATGCAGCAATGAATAGTAATGATCCATACTTACTTCCTCGATTGTTACGTTCTCGCCGTGAAAAATCTGCTGATGATTTGAGAATCGCTTTGCTTAATCAAGGCCGCCCCGAGTCCAAAGTACGAGTACTTGAGCACCTACATGGGCGTGCAGTAAGTGAATCGATTCGCGAATTGTTGCCAACCTTAATTGAGGATTCTAATAAGTTAATATCTCAGGTTGCTACGAGTTTATTGAAAGACTACGAGGATTTGGGGGCTAATTGATGCGACTTTTACTTGGAAGTGGAGGTTTGCGAACCGCCGCCCGTCAAGCGGTGTATTTTGAAGAAATGAGTACATTATTCGAAGACTGTGAGGAGATATTATTCATCCCGTATGCAGGAAAAAATCACTCTCAATACACTAAGAGAATTGCTGATTTTTCAGAACCTAGTGGGGTCAATATTAGAGGGATTGAAACTTTTGAAAATCCCCTTGATGCGATTAAAAACGCCCAAGGTTTGTATGTTGGGGGTGGTAACACTTTCCTCTTGAATTCCTTTTTGCATGCAAACAATCTGCTTGAAATCGTTCACAAGCGTGTTTTTGATGGAATGCCATATATGGGCGTGAGTGCAGGTGCAAATGTAGCATGTCCTACAATGCAAACAACCAACGACATGCCGATTGTGCAACCACTATCATTTTCTGCCTTCAACCTTGTACCGTTTCAAATTAATGCCCATTATCATGATGGCAATATATGGATGAAAAATGGAGATAGTTTCCATGAGCATTATGGAGAAACTAGAGCTCAAAGAATTCGGGAATTTCACGAGCACAATACACAACCAGTGATTGGGCTTTGTGAGGGTTCTTTTCTTCGATGGACTGGAGAAACAGGTTTATTGTTGGGAGGGGATGCTACAGTCTTCCACCAAGGGATGGATCCGGTAATTTACAATCCAGGAACCATTTTTGATTTACAATTATCAAATGTCGTTGCTGATTGAGCGTGCGATAACTAGGCGCTGCACTTCTTGCGTCCCTTCATAAATTTGAGTGATTTTGGCATCTCTGAAGAATCTCTCAACAGGGAAGTCAGTTGTATATCCATACCCACCCAATACTTGGACAGCACGTTCCGCAACCCACATTGCAGTATCTCCTGCAAACAATTTGGCCATACTGGCTTCTTTTGTATGGCGGTGCCCATCATTGTGGTAATGTTCGTCCTTTGCCCAAGCTGCTTTGTAGACAAGAAGGCGGGCGGCTTCTACTTGAGTTGCCATATCTGCTAGATATGCAGTAATCATCTGGTGCCGAGCAATTGCCACTCCAAAGGCTTCCCTTTCGTGTGCATATTTCAGCGCTGCTTCGTATGCACCTTGCGCAATACCCAATGCTTGGGCTGCGATACCTATCCGCGAATTATCAAGTGCATTCATCGCTATTGGGAATCCCTTCCCTGGCGATTTCAGCACATTTTCAATGGGTACTACACAATTTTCTAAAACAAGAGTGCAGGTATCACTACTGCGGATTCCCAACTTGTCCTCCTTCTTACCAACTGTGAAACCATCAAAACTCTTCTCTACAATAAATGCTGTAGTACCTCCATGTTTCTTAACGCCATAATCTGGGTGATCTACATCCTTTGCGAACAATACATAGATGTCTGCACTGGCTCCATTTGTCACCCACATTTTTTCTCCAGTGAGGAGGTAGTGTGTCCCATCGTCAGACAACTTAGCCTTACAGGTCATAGCAGCAGCATCTGTTCCAGCTCCGGCTTCAGAGAGTGAATATGCACCCACTTTATCGTCGGCTAGCATTGGCAGATACTTTTGTTTCTGCTCTTCAGTTCCGTGGATTACGATTGTTTTTGCACATAGTCCTACATGGACACAAAAGAATACTGCGAAAGATGGGTCTACACGAGCAAGTTCCTCAACAATGATTGCCTCGGTAATGTCGTCAAGTGGGACGCCACCATACTCATCGGGTATTGTACAAGATTGCAATCCATATTGAATAAATTCCGCCCATTCTTCCAATGGTGGTTGCTGCGCTTTGTCTCTCGACAAACAAGTGGGTGCAAGCACTTCTTCTGCGAAGTCCCTTACCATTTCTCGAATCATGCTTTGTTCTTCAGTCTCTTGGAATTGCATCGTGATTGCCCCATGTTGGCCAAAGTACACTTATTGATAATGATGTGTGAGGAGCAACCCCAATATTGGAGGCAGATATAGAAAAATCCCTTAGCGATTTATTGAAATAGAGTGCCATTACGCCGCATTTTGAGGGGAGATTTATGACAGAAGAATATCTTGAGTTCAGTATCTTGTCTGATAGGAAATATACACGCAACAGTCTTTGGATGCAAATGGTGGACAAAGATGATGGTACTTGGAAGATCGGTGTAGCCGATGACTTAGTTCAAGAATTAGGGGATATATTGAGAGTAAATATGGCAGTACTTCCAAGTGATGCATTAGCAGATAACGCAGTATCCGAAACAGAGTTTGATTTTGGTGATGTACCTGATGCCTTTAGCGAAGGAGACGTACTATTTTCGGTACGTGCTGCAGAGGACCATGAAACCTTCCTATCACCTTGTGCTGGAAAAGTGGTGGAAGTCAACAATGAACTTGAGGCGCAGCCAGAGAGTATCACAAATGACACATATTCAGAGGGTTGGGTATTACTCATCAAACCCCATGACTTTGATGAAGATCAATTATTGGATGCAGATGAATACATCGAATACCTAAGCGGTGATTAATCACGGCCAACCAACTCTAGGCCAGTTCTCTGGTTCGGTATTCTTCCACTCAAGACTGTCAAGTAAGGCAATAACAGTTTCAATTTCGCTGAGATTATCCTCAATTTGGATTCTAAATAGCCATTCCTTGAGTCTTCCAAGCCGTATGCCTGGTTGGAGCCCAGTTTCCAGTGCCAATTTGTGACCATCAATTAAGGGAGAATTTCCTGCAAGGAGAGCTGGTAGATTTTCCAATTCTGAAACAACAAAAGTAGTTTCATCAGGATTCAGAGTCCTTTCGATACTCAAGTGTGCATCGACCAGTTCGCCAACTGAGTGGCGATACATTCGCAACTCTTGTTCACCTGATGGCAAGTGACCTAGCAAACGGTGCAGTCGCGCAACTACCTTTTTCTCATTGTTTGAAACTCGGAGTGCTTGCAAATCATGCTCTATCACGCGCCAGCGTTCACTCGGAATTGAAGTGGCTAGGATAACTAATCTACAGGCGAATAATTCATCTCCTGAATAATCTAATTTTGAAACCAAATCCGCATCACCATCCCATCCAGGTAATATCTTGCTAAGCATGCCATCAGAGCGCATTTTTCGCAATATTTCTCCACAATTGGGATTGCTCAATATTCGCTTCAATTCCGACCAAATCCTTTCCGGTGAAACATTGTCGATCATATCTGAGCATTCAATTAAGGCTTGGTTCAATTCCGTATCCGGTTGCCATACCCCATTGTGTCCTTGATCCATGAAACGGTATGCTCGCATCAGTCGAAGCCCATCCTCTCTCAGACGTTCTGAAGCAACTCCGACAGCAGAAAGGATAGCTAATTGTAGATGCTTTTGTCCAGAATATGGGTCATAAATCACGTTTCTTGCCAAGTCTATAGCCATTGAATTTATTGTGAAGTCTCTCCTAGACAAATCTTCCATCAGAGATGTACCAAAATCAACATTGTCTGGACGACGACCATCTCCATAGGTGCTCTCTGTTCGCAGTGTTGTAGTTTCATAGTGTATATCTGAATCACTTACACGAACTGTTATGGTGCCAAATTGGAAACCTGTGTCAATTGCACGAGGGAAAATTTCCAACACCTCTTGCGGCTCGAGTGTTGTTGCGAGATCCAAATCGGTCCATTTTTTTCCAAGTAATGCATCTCGTACGGTTCCACCAACTAACCAGACACCTCCTCCATCTGAAGCAATTCGGTTGCATACTTCTCGAAGGGATGCAGGTAGCGTATTTTTCCACTCCAAAAGGGCCTTTGGAAGTGGCGAACCAACGAGGTCGGCCTGTTGACCTTCTATCCACGCCACTTCCCCCATGGAACGGTCTTACATCATAACTAACATCATCCTATCGTAATCATAAGTGATTTGAACAACAGTTGGCTGGGTGTTGCATGGAGGTCGACCTTGTTTCCATAGGTTGGCTGAAACCACATGAAGAGGTCAAGCCAAAGAATGTTGATGTTCTGCACGAAATGACTCTTAGATGGAGTGCATATACCAAACCACTTCTCGTGGATAGTCAGACCGGAACAATACTCGATGGGCATCACAGATACCATGTTGGTGTTCGTCTTGGTCTTTCTCGATTGCCAGTTATAATGGTGGATTACTTGGATGATGATGGGATTGAACTCGATGTTTGGCCCGCTAGTGGTTATCAATCACTTACAAAACGCGAGGTTATCGACATGGCATTGTCAGAAGAGGTATTCCCTCCCAAAACAAGTCGGCACCGATTCAGTGATCATCTTCCACCGATTGCAATCCCGCTTGACATTCTGAGAATTGCTGACTAGCCAATTTTGTGCTGATCATTATCGTCTTTCATGACTACGCTGTCATGGTATGTGTCACCAGATTTGACATGGATGTTCACGCCTGAACCACTGCTTTCGCTTTTCTGAATCTTGCGTACCCTTCCTGCTTCTTCGAAAAGCCCAGCCTTTTCATATGATTCAGCGGCTTTATCCCAATTCAGTGCAACCTCAAAATTACGCGCCTCCATGGCCCACTGGGCGGCCGATTTTGATTGGCTGATAGGTGGTGCAATTGCGACAGGTTGTTGTTGAACCACAGGGGCCTGCTGTTGGATGTATGTTTTGTGCACTACTTGTTGAACTGGTTGATGAGGAACATAGATGACTTGAGTTTGAGCAGCAAGCCTTGCTTTTTTTCCTGAATCAACAAGGCCTAAGAATGCAAAACCAATAAAGCAACAGCAAGTAAAAGCTCCGATTTGACCTGTTGTATCATCGCACAGATCATCAGACCAAAAGTCATCATATGGATCTTCGTCACAATTGTCATCTACACCATCACCATCTGAATCAATACCATTTCCTGATTCACTTGTGGGTACGAAAAAAAGGGAAACCGCAAAAATCCAGCAAACGATTGCTAAAGTCCACCCAATCGCGATTCGATTGCTACCAACTGCCATGGGTTCACCTACAATGTAATTCCACAGTGTGGGCAAACTTGCCAACCCACCTCTATGCTTGCACCACAGGATGAGCACGATGAACTTGGTGCCTGCTCAGCCGCAACTGGAGATTTGTTATCGTGACTCTTCTGGACAGATTGTTGTTCAAGGAATGTCTGCATAACTTCAGGCGTCAAGGCACCATTTTCAGCAGCCATTTTCAGCATCTCGCGTTGTAAATCATCTGTGTGCTGCTGGCGAGTAAGGTTTGCATCACTTTGCTGTTCCATACGAGCTCGTTTTGCAGCCTGGACTTGTTCAAATGCACTCATTGCAATGTCCATTTTACGTTGCTTCCCAGAAATCTCAATGTCTTGCCTTTCTGACAAATCTCTGCGTTCTGCTTCCCACTCTGCCTCTTGTTTACGGAGTTCAAGGAGTTCGGTTTCTAATTGCGCTTCTACCTGCCCGCGAGCTTTCGCTTTGGCTACTTTTGATTCAGCCTCGATTCTAGCAAGAGTCAGTGCTTGTTGGCGATCTATTGCTTCAATTGCGGTATCATTTACAAGATCCGCACGAGCAGCCATAACCTTGGTTTGTTGTTCATATGCTTGGAGTTTCTCTAGGTCTGTTTCATTGACAATGGCAAATGCTCTCAACATGGTTATCCCATATTGGTCGAACGATCCACGCATCTCTGCTCGCAGTGCCATTTCAATCAAATCCGCGAAATCAGATGAGCGAATTGCGTTGATATCCGGTTGCTTTGCAATTATTGGTTTTACAACACGGCTCATGATCTCATTTTCATACATGTTAACAAAGAAACCACGATTCAAAACCCTGCCACTATTCGTGAATATGTTTATCAGTTTAGGAACATTATCTCGCTGTATTTGGAGCCTGACATTGAGCATGCCTCTAACTACTCCTCCGTCTGCAGTTGCCCCTTCCATCTTGAATAGCAAATCCATTGGCCCAGTCATTGCGAAAATCATTTTGTGATCTCTGGAACCGACTCCGATTTTACTCCCCAACCATCGTGTAAATCCACCAACATAGTTTTTCAATACAGTTTCAGAAAGGATATCTTGCACTTTTCCATCAGCCATGATGACACAAGTTTCGTTTGGCTTCAGAACTATATTTTTAGCCGACCAAGATTGAATCGAACCTGAATCTATCATTCGAGCCACAATATCTGGACTATCTCTCCACCGATGTATTGACATTTTTTCACCTACTGTATATTTTTCAGAACAGATCTTCTTTCACTGAAGTGACCACGGACGCTGCTAACAAGCTGTCGAGTTTCTCTAAGTGCTTTGATTACATCACCACCTTCTGCAGCAGCCTTCTCGAGGTCATTACTCCGATTGACCGCCTTAACAAGCATTGTTAGAGTATCATGGTCATGTTTGATTAACTTCCCAAGAATCTTCTTGGAAGCGCTTGTTTGCTTACTGAAAAATGGATGTTCTCCTCCAGTTTCTCCAAGGTTCACATCATTCCGAAGAGCATCAATTTCTTCGATTGTAGATTGACAAGTTTTAGCTAACTTCACATCACCATCTCTGTATGCATCATCATGCACATTTTCCACATGTGTTCTAACTCGATCCGCACAACGCAATATTTCTTCTTTGACAGCTACATCTGTTTCTCTGCGCTTATCACGTTGGTAAGCACTGTAGCCTCCAACGATTAATCCGATTGCTCTGACGTAGGTTAGAGTATCTGCCGGATTGCCTATTGCCACTGTTCCACCCGTAGGGTGGTAGTTCTGTTCGTTATTGATTGCTTCGCCATTGTGTTTTTGCGAATGCATTCAATTCGTTTCAAATGCTTCAAGAATTTCTGAAGCAATAATTGTGACCAAACCAGAACCAAATAATGCGGATAAGAAAACCCAAAGATTTGCCAGACCGAATTCATTGGTGGGCGAAATGATATAGCCAAAACCAGTACTCAAATCAGCAGTATACGCGCCATAAATCACGACTGACAATAATCCAAAGACCGCTCCTACCAAAGATGCTCTTGAATTTATTCGATCCCATAGTGTTAGCAAGACAGGTAAGACTGTGGCAGCAGCAAGCAAGTCAGCGAACAAGAAAATCTCGAAAACACCTAGGGCATCAAATGTGAATCCGAAGACAGTCGGGCCAGTAGCTAGGTAAATTGCCAAAGGTATCATTCCGATAGTAGCAATTCTGGCATGTTGTAATTGCATTTTCCCGTCAGCAAGATCTCTGGTAATCGATGCAGAAACTGCATTTTGTAATGTGTCAACACTTGAGCATACTAAAGCAATTCCAAGGATTATGAATCCAGCGATTACCAGTATGTGGATGTCCTCTAGTAGCACGAAAAATGCCGCAGAGGGGTCTTGGGCCGCTCCTTTTGCAGCAGCCACAGTACCCAAGAATCCCATGATGAAAACCAGAGGGAAAACAAGGGTCGCTGCAAGTAGAGAACCTTTCTTGAGAGCATCTTCATTTTCCGACGCCCATGCTCTCTGCCAATTTCCTTGAGAGAACATTTCTGCAGCAGTGATGGCAACAACAAGTGCGAGACCAGATTGGAACGAGTCCATATAGGACATACTTCCAATGCTCCAATCTATATCCCCTTCAGGGTTGTATGCCTTTGCATCTGAAATTAATGAACTGAGATCTCCGGCAAATAAGATAAGGAAAAGTGCAACAATCAGCCAAAGTACAACCCATGCCTGAATCCTGTCAGTTCGAAGAGACGCAGGCAACCCACCATATGCTGTATATGCTGTGGTCACAATTCCGACTGCGAGCATAGGAATGATTGGTTCCATATCAGAGAGAACGTACATTGCCTTGCCGATTGCTGTGAACTCCGCAAATAGGAATGTAAACATGTATGCTACTGAAATCACGCCAACATAGAGTTGCATGGGCCGACCAATTCTCATTCGAACATAGTCAGCCAGCGTCACTCCATCCGGTAATTTTTCTCGTATCATTGGTCCGACATATGCCAAAAGTAGGAACGGAGTCGAAGCAGATACAGCATATCCTACAACATCCCAGAAACCACCCCAATAACCCACTTCACTAGGTCCGAACAGAATCCAAATTCCCATACCCGAGGCAAATAAACTGAGGCCAATTCTGAGCCAACTTTGTGTTCCTCTTGCTGACAGATATGCGTCACTATCAATTTCTTTTTCAGTCACTGCTTGGTATCCTACATAACCAAAAAACCCAAGCGTTGCAAGCATCAATCCATATGCAATATTTGTGTCCATATTTTCTCCCTCCGCTGGCATTACCCAGATCAGGTGTGTGGGTCGTCGCCCGGAGGCAACCTCTCAGCAAATGCTCCCCAGTATTCAGTCCTTGGGAAATGGATTATTCAACATTCTGACAGTCATTCGTCCGGTTGTAGGAATGGGTATCCCCATTCTTGAGGAATGTCGAGAGTGTGCTTCACACTTCGGGGACTAATCCAACGCAATAGATTCAATGGTCCACCGGCTTTGTCATTGGTTCCCGATGCTCTTGCACCTCCAAATGGCTGCTGAGCAACCACTGCTCCAGTTGGTTTATCGTTAATGTAGAAATTTCCTGCAGTAAACCGTAAGGCATTGAATGCAATTTCAATATCCACATCATTAGTGGCGAAAATAGACCCTGTCAAGGCATATTGGCTTGCTTCGTCACATATCTTTAGAACACCTTGGAAGTCATCATCCTCATACAGATATATAGTCAATACAGGGCCAAATATTTCCTCAACCATCGATTCATAATTTGGATCACTCGTGACTATAATTGTTGGCTCAATGAACCAACCAACACTGGCATCTGAACCACCTCCTGCAACTATCTCGCATACATCACTCGCTTTTGCCCGGTCAATATATCCAGTGATTTTGTCAAAGGCTCGTTGATCAATTACTGCAGTCATGAAATTGGTGAAATCACGAGCATCGCCCATAGTGATTTTCTGTACCTCTTCACAGAGTGGTTGTCCCATTCTACGCCACACTGATTTGGGTATGTATGCGCGCGAAGCAGCAGAACACTTCTGGCCCTGATATTCGAAGGAACCTCTGAGCAATGCGACAAGTAAGCCTTGTTCATCACATTCTGGATGGGCCACAACGAAATCTTTCCCTCCAGTTTCTCCGACAATGCGTGGATAAGATTTCATATTGGGAAGTGCTTCTCCTATGCGTTGCCAAAGACCCTGGAACACTGACGTAGAACCTGTGAAATGAACACCTGCAAAGTCAGGATTGTCAAGACAAACATCGGATATATCGGGGCCACTACTTGGTACGAAATTAATGACGCCAGCAGGTAGACCTGCTTCCATCATGAGTTCCATTAAGACATAATTCGAATGATACGAGTTGCGACTGGGTTTCCAAACAGCTGTGTTTCCAAGAATTGCAGGGGCACTGGGTAAGTTAGCCGCAATACTGCTGAAGTTGAAAGGCGTAATTGCTAGTACAAACCCTTCGAGTGGACGTATCTCAGTACTATTTTCTACACCCTTTGGAGACACCAATGGTTGATACATATCGTGGAATTGCCTCGCATAGAAACAGTTGAAGTTCCAGAAGTCGATTAGCTCACAAGCAGAATCAATTTCTGCTTGAAATGCAGTTTTACTCTGGTTGAGCATTGTAGATGCGTTTACTTTCATTCTCCATGGACCTGCTAGTAGTTCCGCACAGCGCTCAAAGATTGCACAGCGTGCCTCAAGCCCCATGTTAATCCACTCTTCCTGTGCATTAATTGCTGCTTGGCAAGCAGCCTCAATTTCTGTTTTCCCTGCTTGATGTACATTTGCAATAATATGTCCATGCTTGTGAGGTATTACTTGTGTTGAAGTATTACCTGTGTACACCTTTTCACCATTGATAATACAGGGGATTTCGACAACTTCTTCCATCTGACGATCTAGCTCTTCTTGTAGTGCAATTCTTTCGGAACTACCGGGTGCATATCCAAGAATAGGTTCGTTAACGGGTTGGCTCGACATAAGGTCAACCCTCTCGATACAGTGTTTGATGGTTGCGAGACGCTACTGAGCGACTGCAGGCCTCAGATTCAGTTGCCCGACCAACCAATTTCGTCGAAGCAGACTATACAGCAGGGATCATGCCACCCCATTTGCCAATCAACCCAATGTGCCTCACAGACCCAACCATTCTCGTGACAAAAGGGACCCGAGCATCTGTGCTCAGTTTCATTTTCACAGGTTGGCATTTGACAAAATTTTGGTATCCAAATACTATGTTCACCCTCACCACTACATACACCACAAACAACAGAAATCCTGCACCTTCTACCTGGAATCCATTCAACATATGCCCCAACTTTTCCATTTTCACAATTACCACAACTGACTTTTTTTTCTATCCATTCATTTTCTTTTTTCATAATTATCACCTTTTT
>MDTG01155658.1_pt1 | contig 18436 bp, 18 predicted proteins | sample 811421 | NCBI WGS metagenome assembly MDTG01 (sample SAMN05326645, study PRJNA326480) | marine metagenome | isolation source: seawater | place: Pacific Ocean: South East | collected 2011 | reverse complement strand
GACACGAATCTAAAGCAGCCGATTTACTCTTCTTGGTTATTTTGGCTCTTCCTTTTCGTACTAATTGTGAAATTGTTGGCATATAACTTTAATATAATTTTATGTTACCTCTCTTTAAGAGGGGTGCAAATGTAGTGATTATATTTAATTAATCAAATCATAACACATTAATTTTCAATAGAATTTAAAAATAAATCACAGCACCATATTATATAGTAAGTTTTTTACGTTATTTTATCCTCTAAAACATAATTATCACATCTTGAATCTAAAAACAGCAACATCAATACTTTTTATTCTTCTATTTCAATTTAGTTGGAGCCAAGAATTAGTTTTAAATATTTCTGGAATTGACTCAAAAGATGATAAAATTATTTCATATTATGATTACACTAAAAAGCACGAAACCCTACAATCATTAAAAGATGAAATAACACTATTTCAAAATAAACTTAAGAAGAACGGTTATATTAATAACACACTTTTTAGTATTAAAGAAAATAAAGACTCAGTTTTTTCAGTTTTACTACAATTAAATAACAAAATAGAATTTTTAGCTATAACACTAGATAGCTCTATTACTAAGCAAACCTATTATTCAAAATTGAATTTAAAAATAACCAAAGACAACGAAGTCATAATTCCTTACAGCAATATAGAAAACGAACTTATAAAGTATAATAAAATAATAGCCTCAGAAGGCAACCCTTTTTCGACATTAAAACTAAGCGACATTATTAGTCGTGATCAAAACACATTAACCGCTAAACTTATAATTAGCAATGACGACAATAAAAGAAGTCTTGATAAAATAGTAATTAAAGGATACGAAAAATTCCCGAAGTCCTTTTTAAAACGTTTTTTAAAAATTAATAAAAACAAGACCTTTAATATTGAAGCCATTAATAAAAAAACAAAATCATTAAACAATTTAAGTTTTGCAAGACAATCAAAAAGTCCTGAAATATTATTTACTAAAGATTCCACTCACCTATATCTTTATTTAGAAAAACTAACAAGCAATAATTTTGATGGATACATTGGATTTACCACAAACGAAAACACAAATAAAATTGAATTTAACGGATACCTTGATTTAAGCTTAAATAATAATTTAAATTACGGAGAAACCTTGTACCTAAATTACAAGAGCGATGAAAGTGACCAAAAGAATTTCAATCTTACCACCACTCTGCCTTACGTATTTTCATCGCCAATAGGTATTGAAGCATCGTTACAAATTATAAAACGAGACTCCTCTTTTATAAACACAAAACAAAAAGGAAGCCTTTACTACCAATTAAACGACGCTAATCGCATATATGCAGGAATTGAATCCACCGAATCGAGCAACTTATCAAACACAGAAGGTTTTACTAACATCATAGACTTAAACAGCCAACTTTTTACCATAAAATATCAATACAAAACATTACAAACCGCAGAAAGAATTTTCAAAACAAAAACCGATTTAAGCTTAGAGCTTGGAACAGGCTCAAGAAAAACAACCACAAACAACACTAAGCAAACCTTAATAACCATTATTGGAGAGCACATATTTAAATTAAATCACACCAACAGTATTTATACTAAAGCACTGATACATAGACTTGAATCTGATAATTATTTTGACAACGAGCTATATAGGTTTGGAGGAATAAATAACATTAGAGGTTTTACCGAAAACAGCCTAAGTGCAAACAGCCTTAATATGCTAATGACAGAATATAGGTACACGTTAAGCGAAGGCGTGTTTGTAAATACAGTTTTAGACTATGCCAACTTTAAAAACCAACTACTAAACCAAAATGAAAATCTTATAGGTTTTGGCTTTGGATTTGGCGTTTTAACAAACAGCGGATTACTACGTTTTATATACGCTAATGGTAAGACAGAAAATGAAACAGTAAAATTCTCAAATTCTAAGATACACCTAAGTTTAACTGCTAATTTTTAGGTAAAACTTATGTTATTATTGAATATTTCAAAAAAAAAATGAAATTTTAACCAATAAATATTGTTTAATTAACTTTTTATTATGATTTTTGGCATAGACTAATTCAAATAAATTATAAAATGAAAACAAAGTTTAGTGGAATTTTAACGCTATTTCTAGCGTTTGTTGTGCAACTATCGTTCGCACAAGACAAAACAGTTTCAGGAGTTGTTTCTGACGAAAATGGGTTGCCTTTACCTTCGGCAACTATTGTAGTTAAAGGAACTTCTCAAGGAACGACAACAGATTTTGATGGTAATTACTCTATTGGTGTAACAACTGGTGGTGTTTTAACATTTAGTTATGTTGGTTACGGTACTAAAGAAGTAAAAGTTGGTGCTAGTAACAGTATTAATGTAAGCCTTGAGCCAGATAATGCTCTTGACGAAGTAGTAATTACCGTTTTAGGTATTGAAAGAAAAGCGGATGAGCTTACTGCTGCTACTGAAACTGTAGACGCAGAAGTGCTGACACAGGCTTCTAACCCTAACGTAATACAGAGTTTAGCTGGTAAAGTATCAGGATTAAAAATTAACACAACTAATAACGGTGTTAATCAATCAACTCGTATTGTATTAAGAGGTAACAGATCGTTAACAGGTAGTAACGAAGCGTTAATTGTAATTGATGGAGCGATTTCTTCAGCAAATACTTTAGCAAATCTTTCGCCTGAGATCATTGCATCTACAAACGTTATTAAAGGAGCTGGAGGTAGTGCACTTTACGGTTCTCAAGGAGCAAATGGTGTAATCATCGTTACTACTAAAAGAGGAACTAGTGATGAAAAAATCAAAATTGATTTTAACAGCTCAATCCAATTTGAGTCAGTTTCTTTCTTACCAAAAAGACAGACTAAATACGGTCAAGGTTGGAATGGTGGTCACGTAGCTTATGAAAACGGAGGATGGGGTCCAGAATTTGATGGATCAATAATGCCTGTAGGTTTAGCGCAAGCTGATGGATCTTACATTATGGCACCATATTCTGCTATTGAAGACAATATTAAAGATTTCTTTAAAACAGGTACAATTAAGCAAACAGGAGTTTCTATCTCAGGTGGAGATGCAACATCTTACGCTTTATTATCTGTTAACAGACAAAACACTGATTTTGTTGTAGATGGAGATGAATTAGGTAGAACAAACATCTTATTTAAGGCTGGTAAAACAATCGGAAAATGGGAATTAGGTGGTAACATTAACTATGTTAACTCTAAAACAAGTACTACTACTTCTGCTTTATTTACTGAGTTATTACAAACTGCAACTAACATTCCTGTTGGACAGTTTTCTCAACCTTTAAATCAATACCACTGGACATCATATTACAGAAGTCCATACTGGATGAGAGATAACATCAGAAACAATGATGAGTCTGATCGTTTTAACGGTATCATCAATTTAAAATACCAAATTAATGATAACATTAATGTAAGTTCTCTTTCAAGTTTAAGAACTTTTAGCAGCAACTTTTTAGGATATACTAATGGATATACTGACCTTTTAGGTGTTGGTGGTGGAGATCACTCTACTGTATCTAACTTTAGTACAAACAATCAAGAATCTAAGAATATCTATAACGATATCTTCTTAAACTTTGATTATATGTTAAATGATGATGTTTCATTAAAAGCAACATTAGGTAACAACATACAAGATAACTTATCTACATTCACAAGTGTTGCAGGTAGTAACTTAACTATCCCTGGTTTTTATAACATTGACAACATTACAGGAACACCAACAGTATCTAACAGTACTTCTAGAAACAGAAGTTATGCTGTATTTGCAAGTGTGGATTTAGGATATAAAGATTTCTTATTTGCTACTTTAACAGGTAGAAATGACTGGACTTCAAGATTAAATAGTGATAACAACTCTTTCTTCTACCCAAGTGCAGGTTTAGCATTCATTCCAACTAAAGCATTCCCAGAATTAAAAGGAGATGTTTTAAACTACGCTAAAATATCAGCTAACTACGCAAGAGTAGGTAATGACCGTGTAGGAACTTATGAAATCAACAATACTTACAACCAAGTTAGTGGATTCCCTTTTGGAGGTCTTAACTCTTTTGGTGTAGACACAAGTGTAGCAGATCCAAACTTAGTTAATGAGTTTATTACAAACAAAGAGATAGGTTTAAACTTAGCATTCTTTAAAGGAGACCGTGTAACAATTGGAGCTTCTTACTATGTAACAAATAACACTGACTTAGTAACAAACGTTACTTCATCTACAGCTTCTGGATTAACTCAATCTACAATTAACATTGGAGAAACAGAAACTAAAGGTTACGAAGTTGATTTAGGTATTACACCAATCAGAAATGATAACTTTAGATGGGACTTAAACTTTAACATTGCTTCTGATGAAACAATCGTTAAGAAAGTATCTGATAACACTGATGAAGTTTCATTAGGAAACGGAAATGCAGATGTAGGTATCTTCGCTACAGTAGGTGAAGCTTTCCCTTTAATTAAAGGTACAGGTTACCAAAGAGATCCTAATGGACGTGTCTTAATTGACCCTTCTACAGGAAACCCATTAAAAACATCTGAGTTTATTAATTTAGGAGTTGCAAACCCTGATTATGTATTAGGTTTAAGTACTTCTTTAACTTATAAAGGATTTAGATTAGCTGGTGTATTTGATTACAGAACAGGAGGTCAATTCTGGGCTGGTACTAAAGACTGGTTATCATGGAGTGGACACTTAGTAGAATCTGCTGAAAACGGAAGAAGAGGATTTATATTCCCTAACTCTGCTATCGAAACTTCTCCAGGAGTTTATGCTGCTAACACAAACGTTGTTACAGGTGGAACTACTTACGCTAACTACTTAGATTATTTCTCAAATGAATATAGAGATGTATCAGAAAACTTTGTATTAGATGCAACTGCATTTAAAGTAAGAGAGCTTTCATTAAGTTATAGCCTTAACCAAAAAGCATTAGATGCTATTGGATTTAGCTCAGTAAGAGTAGGTGTAAATGCAAGAAACCCGTTTGTTGTATTACCTAAAGAAAACAGAGGATATGCTGATCCAGAATTCTCTAACACTACAGGAAATGCTCAAGGTTTAAGTGTATCTGGACAATATCCAGCAACTAGAAGTTACGGACTAAGTGTTAATTTAACTTTTTAATAAAATTCAAAGATGAAAACAAAATTTAATATTATATTATTAGTAATTCTTACAATTACTATGTCATGTAGTAATTATTTGGATATCAATGACAATCCAAATAGTCCATCTGCAGATGTTGTAACGCCTGATTTAGTATTAGCAGGTGCATTAGCATCAACATACAGACAACAAGCTAGAAGAATGAACATTCTAGGAAACGTAATGATGAACAGATGGGGAGCTAACGTAAATGCTTTTACAGGTGGTTTCTCTGAAGAATTCTCATTAGCGATTGATAATGGATTTTACGATGACATTTACGATGGTCTTTATTTAACGACTGCTAACTTTCAAGCAATCATAGATTACGATGGTAGTGAGTATAACAACCATAAAGCGATTGCTAAAATTATGAAAGCATATTACTTTCAGTATTTAGTAGATTTATATGGTGATATTCCTTACACAGAAGCACATAAAGGTATTGATAACTTAACGCCTTCTTATGATGATGATGCTACGATTTACAGATCTTTAGTAACTGAAATTGATGAAGCAATTGCTTTAATAGCTTCTTCTGGATCAGCAACAGCTGTAGGATCAGAAGATATCGTTTACGGTGGAGCAATGTCAAATTGGGCTACTTTAGGTAACACAATTAAATTAAGATTATTATTAAGACAAGCAACAAAAGCTTATACTTTAGGAAATGATGCTGAATTAGCAACATATTTAGATGCACAATTTGCTGCACTAGATGGTAGTAACTTTATTGCTGTTGATGCTGTAATTAACCCAGGATATTCTGATGGCCAAGTTGCACAACAAAATCCATTTTACGCTTTAATGTTTTCTAATGATGAGTCTACTTCTGTAAGTTATAATTTTTACAGAGGATCTGATTACGCAATTGAATTCTTAAAAGGTAACTTCCCTGGAGCTGTACCAGATGCTAGATTAAGTGCACTTTACGGATTAAATGATGATGACCAATACGTTGGACATACACAAGGTTTCGATGGTACTCAATCTCCAGAAAGTCTTTCTCCAATTGGACCTGGTTTAGTAATAAACTCTGCTCAAGATGGTTATTTAATGACAGCTGCTGAATCTTTCTTATTACAAGCGGAAGCGCAGTTAATAGGTAAATTAAGTGGTGATGCTCAAACATCATTCCAAGCTGGTATTGATGCTTCTTTCAACTTATTTGGATTAGATTCATCTACTTATAACCCAACTGCTCCAACTATTGGATGGGCTGGAACAGATGCTGAGAAAACTGAAGCTATCATGAGACAAAAATGGGTTGCTTTAAATGGAATTAATGGTATGGAATCTTATATCGAGTTTACAAGAACTGGATATCCTACAGGAATACCTTTAGCTACAACAGCGCAATCATCAACTAGACCAAAAAGATTATTATATCCTTCGTCTGAGTTAATATCAAATGCTTCTAATGTTCCTCCAGTAAGCAGTGCACAAGCATTTGCAACAGGACCATTCTGGGCACAATAAACTATAAAAAAGAAAAGAAATGAAAAATTTAAGAACTTATTTGTTAGCAGTTTTAAGCTGCTCGCTTTTAGCATCATGTATCGTTGATGACGAAATTGATGTAGACAATGAAACATTTAACGGTCCTTTAGTAGTTGGTTTTAAAACTGACGATAACTTAGGGAACTTTGTTGAAGAGCCAGGTGCTCAGTTTGATTTTGATATTCCTGTTCACCTTATCGGTGGACAATCAGGACAACCTTCAGGATCAACGATCACTATGTCTTATGAAATTGGAACATTTGCAGATTTAAAAATATCTGAAGATGAATTAGCTGATTTAGAAACAATGTTAGATATTAATAATACACCACTTGATCCAAGTGATGATGTTAGAAAATATCCTATAGCTGTTCCTGGAACACATTTTGACTGGGTTGATACAACTTTAGAAACAACTATACCTGCTAACTCAACATTTGATTTAATTCCAATTAAAGTTAATAACGATGCTTTAGATAATGCAAAAACTACTGTTTTTGTAGTTAACCTAAAAACATTAGTAACAGTAGATAACGTAGTAATTTCTGAGCAATTAGAATCTACTTTAGTAAGATTACAATTATGTCGTACTGATTTAGCTGGAACGTATAGTGTAAACTATGCAACACCTGCTAACCACACGATTGTACACTTAGGAGCTGGTAACTATGAATTAAATAGTATGTTTGGATGGCCAAACAACACTTACAAGTCTTACTTCTATGCTTGTGCTGGTAACTTAATCTTTACTGAATGGCAATTTTCTAACGAAATTATCCAAGGTAGTCCAGGTTATGTTGACCAAGCTACAGGACAATTAGTATTCCCTGAATTTGGTATTGGTGGATCTGCTGGACCTATATATTCTGGAAGTACTTGGATATTAACTTTACAATAAAAAATATAAGACGATGAAATACATTAAAAATATATTATTATCATGTACTGTTGTAGCGCTTACATCATGTGTTAATGATGATGTAAATTACACTACTACAGATAAGCCTACTGTATCTATGACAGGGCAATCTGCTACTAGTATAATGGAAGGAGAGACAATTACTGTTTCTTTAACAACAGATGCTACTTATAAAGAAGAAATGGACTTTAAACTAGAATTAGTTTCTGGTGGTTCTAACTCTGACTATATAGTAAGTGATGCAGATGGTTTACCAGTTGGTGCAACATCTGTGGATGATGGTTTTGGAGCGTTTGGTTACAAAGTTGAATTTCCTGCATATGCAGAAAACCATACTTTTAACATTACTGCTGTACAAGACGTTTTAAAAGAAGGTACTGAAAATTTAAGATTTAAATTAACAAGTGCTGATAACAAAAATGGATTAGCTGCGGGTGGAGCTATCTTTATTGACTTAGAGGTGACTAACTTTGTTAGTGATTTACCATCTATCGTTGTTGATTGGGATATCCCTGTAACTTATGTGACATTAGAACAAAACATTCTTGAAACTACATTAGATGATGTAGAGGTTTCTCACACTGAAAGTTTATGTGGAATTGCAGATTTTGACTTTAATTTAAGCTCTTTTGATGCTTACGCATTTACAGGTGATTGTCCTGAAGTTGTTGATCAAAATACAATAAATAGTGGAAGTATCGGAAACGGTGTTTTAGCCGATGGTACTTACGACTTAATTGTTGACTTATGGGATTTCGATTTAGGTTTAGATGCTGATGTTAATGAAATATTAACTGGAGATTTTGCTTTTCCTTTAAATGTTGAAATTTCTCATATTGGAACTTTTAACTCTGGAGTAATAAGTATTCCTGCTTTATACTTCTCTAACACTGGAACAAGTAATGGTGGTTCAGATGGAACTAGAGTAGTTGCTACGATTGAAGTAGTAGGTGGAAAATATAAAGTTTACGATATGTTAGGTGAACTAGTTGCTGCTGAGTAATTATTATATTTCTTTTAAAAGAAACTCATTAAAGAGCCTGCAATTTGCAGGCTCTTTTTTTATACCTTTGCGTCATGGATAAAACAACTCAAATATTTGGACTTAGAGCTATTATTGAAGCTTTAAATGCTGGCGAACATGTAGATAAAGTCTTTTTGCAAAAAGGACTTAAAGGCGACTTGTTTCAAGAATTAGAAACGGTATTAAAAGACAAAAGAGTTAACTCGTCTTACGTTCCGGTTGAAAAATTAAATAGATTAACAAAAAATAATCACCAAGGTGCTGTTGCACAAATTGCTCCTGTTAAGTTTTATGATATTGAGGAGTTGTTTGACATGGTGTCTAAAAAAAATACAACTCCGCTTTTTTTATTATTAGATCAACTTAGTGATGTTAGAAACTTTGGTGCTATAATACGTACTGCAGAATGTACTGGAGTAGACGGAATAATAATACAAAGTAAAGGTGCTGCTCCTGTAAATGGTGATACTATTAAAACAAGTGCTGGTGCAGTATTTAAAGTGCCAATTTGTAGAGTGGACCACATTAAAGACGCTGTGTTTTTTCTGCAAGCTTCAGATATTAAAGTTATTGCTGCTACAGAGAAAACAGATAACACCTTATTTGATGTTTCGTTTAAAGAGCCTTGTGCTATTATAATGGGATCTGAAGGTCGTGGTATAAATCCATCTATATTAAAAATAGCTAATGAGAAAGCTAAACTACCTTTATTAGGTGAAATAGAATCTTTAAATGTTAGTGTTGCTTGTGGTGCCTTTTTATATGAAGCGGTAAGACAACGTCTATAATTCCTTGTTTTTTTTATACGTATAATTGATAGTAACTGGAAGTGTTACTTCTGGAAGATTGTTTTCAGGTAACTCCTCCTCTACTATGGTTTCGATAAAATTACCGTTTTCATCAAAATGTTTTAAAAACTCGTCATCGTCTTCGTTGTAATCGGGTTCTTCCCAAACATATCTTTTAGGTTTTGCTATTTGTTTTCTAAAAAATAAAGCAAATACTAATCCCACGATTAAACCACTTAAATGACCTTCCCAAGAGATACCTTCCTCCAAAGGAATAGTATTCCATATCATACTACCATATAAAAAAGCGACTAGTAAGGACAATGCAATTAGCCTATAGTGTTTGGCAAAAACACCTTTAAAAAAAACAAAACTAGCTAATACATATATTAATCCGCTTGCTCCTATGTGGTATGATGGTCTACCAATGCACCAGGTTAAAAAACCAGATAATAGTATGCCATACAACAGTACTTTAAACGCGATAGGTCTATAAAAATAAAACAAGGCTGTACTTAACACAAATAAAGGTATGGTATTATGCCATAAATGGGAAATCCCAGAATGTATAAACGGACTGCAAATCACGCCTATTAATCCTGTTATTTTTTGAGGGTAGATGCCTAAAAAATTAAGGGAAAATCCAAACCTAATTTCGATTGCAAAAATTAACCATAGCAATATTACAAACCCTATTGGATAAGCAATAACGTCTATGGTAAACTTAAAAGGTTCTTGTTGTTTCATTTGCAATACATATAGCAAATAGTTAACCACTTTTAATGTCTTGCAATAATGTCAGTCGGTTACTGCGTGAAGGATTACTCATGAATACTATTTTGAAAGAAATCGTGATGACTTCGTAATTGAATGGTTTGTCTGAAATCCTTTTTGCCTTAGCCAAAAGATTGAGTAATGAAAGCCTGACTTTTTTGTTAAGAATGCGCAAAAAAGACACGCCTAAACAAAAATTAATTTAATTTTACAGTTATGAACACGCCTTTAGCAGAACGATTACGTCCACAAACTTTAGACGACTACATAAGTCAGTCACATTTAGTAGGTCCAAACGGGACTTTAACCAGTCATATTAATCAAGGCATTATACCTAGTATGATACTTTGGGGACCTCCTGGTATTGGAAAAACAACGTTGGCTAATATTATTGCGCAAACCTCTAAGCGTCCTTTTTATACTTTAAGTGCAATTAGCTCTGGTGTTAAAGATGTGCGAGAGGTTATTGAGAAGGCTAAAAATAGTGGTGGTTTATTTACTGCTAAAAACCCAATTTTGTTTATTGATGAGATTCATAGATTTAGCAAATCACAGCAAGATAGTTTGTTACAAGCTGTAGAAAAGGGTTGGGTGACGTTAATTGGTGCAACGACTGAAAATCCAAGTTTTGAGGTAATATCGGCATTATTGTCACGCTGTCAGGTTTATATTTTAAAAGCTTTTGAAAAAAGTGATTTAGAGGACCTTTTAAAGCGTGCGATTGAAAAAGACGAGTACTTATCTAAAAAGACTATAGAACTTAATGAAACGAGTGCTTTATTGCGTTTGTCAGGTGGTGATGCTAGAAAACTTTTAAACATCTTTGAACTGGTTGTTAATAGTGAGGATAAACCTATTATTACAATAACAGATGCTATGGTTTTAGACAAGGTGCAAAATAATACTGTGCGTTATGATAAAACTGGAGAGCAGCATTATGATATTGTGTCTGCTTTTATAAAATCCATTAGAGGTAGCGACCCAAATGCTGCTGTGTATTATTTGGCTAGAATGGTTGAAGGTGGTGAGGATGTAAAGTTTATTGCTAGACGTATGCTAATTTTGGCTAGTGAAGATATTGGTAATGCTAATCCTACTGCATTGGTTATGGCTAATACAACGTTTCAGGCTGTAAGCACGATTGGTTACCCTGAGTCTAGAATTATATTAAGTCAGTGTGCCACTTATTTAGCAAGTTCGCCAAAAAGTAATGCTGCTTATATGGCTATTAACCATGCTCAACAATTGGTTAAACAAACTGGAGATTTAAGTGTGCCTTTAAATATTAGAAATGCACCAACTAAATTAATGAAAGAAATTGGTTATGGCGAAGACTACAAGTACAGCCATAATTATGAAAATAATTTTGCTAGTCAAGAGTTTTTACCAAAAGAGGTTAGTAATACTAAGTTATACGACCCAGGAAATAATGCTAGGGAAAATGCCCAACGCGACTTTTTAAGATCACGTTGGAAGGAAAAATATGGTTATTAAAACTTAATATTAATTGCCTTTATCTGTAGGTCATTATTAACGTAATGAGCCAAAACCCATTGATTATTCATTTTATAGATTAAAGCGTCTTGTCCTTTTACAATGTAATAATCCTCTTTACCCGAAAATAGAATAGTATAAACGACAGTGTTATTTGCGTCTAATAGATTATAACTAAATACAAATCCTGTTATTAATTGCGCTTTTAAGGTGTTATCTACTGTAGTAGCTGCTTCTAAATTACTATTGGATTTGATAGCTGTATTGGTTGCTTTAATAACCTCATCTTTAGTATCATCTTTAGTAGTTACTTTAGGACTCTCTTCAGTTACTTTATTAGCTTTTAAGGTTTCTATTTCTTGTTTTAGCGCTTCCACTTGCGTTTTTGTACTATTTTCTGTTGTCGCTTTGTAGGTGTGCTCAAAACTTGAAAAGGTATTAAATGCATTACGTGTTGCTTCGTTATAGGCTACGATGTACTTTTTATCTCTAGACTCGCCAATATCCGAAGTAAAAACAATTTCTTTTTTACAGTTTTCAAATTGGACGTTTACTTTGGTCTTAAATAATGAAGATGAATTTTTTAATGTTGCATACAATACTAAACAACCATTAGCTATAGCGTCGTCTGGTAAAACATCGGTATTACTAAATACAGTGAAATTTTGTTTTTGTAATAAAAACGTAGTCAAACCATTTAATCTATATTGATCAGGTTCTGACTGAAAATCAAATTGATTAGCAACTACAACATACTTGTAATTATTTAACTTGTCTTGTGCGTTAACACTTGTTAGTAAGCTTACTAACAGGATTACAATTACACTTACTTTATTTGAAATTTTCATAATTATAAATATTTTTTAATGTCTAATAAATGATTAACAACCTTAATTTCTGGACTAATTTCTGCTTTATGATAATTAAAACAAATGGCATCCAATCCAATATCTAATGCGCCTAAAATATCTGCTTCATAATTATCTCCTATCATGATACTGTTAGAGGAATTGGCATTAGCTAACTTTAATGCAAAGTTAAAAATTTGAGGGTTAGGTTTTTTAACACCTGCAACCTCTGCACTTGTAACTGTAGTAAAATAATGATCTAACTTAGATCCTTTTAATTTATTGTTTTGTGCTTCCTTAAATCCATTTGTAATAATATGTAGATTATATTTGGTTTTAAGGTAATCCAACAACTCTATAGTACCATCAAATACATGATTAAAACTGCTTAGATGGTTAATATAATCTTCAGATATTGTGTTAATCAAATCATCTTCAATACTAAATTGCAATGCATCAAAGGTTTCTTTTAATCTATAGTAACGCAAGTTGTCTTTAGATACTTTTTCATCTCTATATAGTTTCCAATATTTAAGATTTATGGGTTCGTAAAATTTTAAAAAATCGGCTAATTTAGTATTAACCTCATGTTTCTTAAAAAGAAAATCAAAGGTTAAAGCAGAGTTTTTATCAAAGTCCCAAAGCGTGTGATCTAAATCAAAAAATATATGTTCTACTTTATTTTTTTTTAACATCTAAAATAATATTGAATAAGGTTTTAAAATGTTTCCAACGTTCTTGTTTATTAAAGGTGTAGTTATGAAACACAGGTACAAAAGTACCATTTACATTTTTGATACTTTTAATTAATCTTTTTAAAGATTGTTGTTTATCTAATAACGAATGATATTTTAAAAACGCAAAATCTAATGCTTGATAAGGTACAATTTTAAGCGGTGTTTGCACTTCAAAATCTACATCATAAAATAAAAATGGAGTACACGTTCCGGCTCTAAACCCTAAATGATTAACATAACCCATGGTATAGTCTTCAGGAATTTCTAACTCGACTAAATTACGATAAGATTCTGGTAAATTAACTTTAGAAAACGAGTGTCTAGAACCCACTATAGCATTGTTTATAATACCTTCCATTCTTGTTTTTTCTTCTTTTAATAAATCTAAATTAGTTAAAGCAAAAAAAGAGGTCTTGATACCTATTTTGCAATAATCAGCAATGTGTTTGATTAACGAAATAAACTTTTGCTTTTGAGGATTTATATTTTTATCATAGGTTGAAAAATCGCCTAATAAAAAGAAAAACACAAACTTATATTTTGAAGCTTTTTGCTTATTAATAATATACTTGTAATTATCCAATGGATCACGCTTAAAACCGGTTAAAACCGAGTAACGCTCGTACAAGCGTCTAAATTTAAAAGTGAAAAAATCTTTAAACGTACCTCCTACAGTGCGCATTATTCCTTTTAATTTATACTCGTAAGCCATAGGAACATCAATAACAGGAATTACAGTATACTTTTGTTCTGGAAAGCTAAAATCTGGATAAGTCGCTTTTAAAATAGCTTTAAATTTATATGCCCAAATATCTACTACAGGTTGGTCTAAAAAGTTGTTTTTATATGCTAAACTCTCTTCTGCTGTGTAGCGTCCAAACTCGTCTTTAAGGTGTGGTAAATATTCTTCATACCTACTAATTAAATAAAAAGAGGCTGCAAAAATATCAAATGGTACTGCACTTTTATCTCCTGTTGGAAAAAAACATTTTGTGTCTTCCCAAGGTAAGACTGTTATATCAATATCTGATAATCCTTGCTCAAATAGCAACTCATTGCTACGCACAAAAATCTCGTTACTTAAAGGCTGTCTTGTATAAGACATTTTTAAGCTATCATGTGCAATAAACTCTTCAATAACTGTCGTAAAACTAACAGGTACTCCTAAGATTCTAGTACAAATTTGTTTAAAAACATACTTTACTCTAGGTGTTATTTTATGTGTATAAACTAATAGCATATTACAGTATAGATTGATCTGCAAAGCTAAAATAACTTTGCTCTGTAATGATTAAATGATCTAAAACTTTTATGTCTAAACTTTGCGCTGCTAATTTTAATTTTAAGGTCACATCCTTATCTGCTTGACTAGGTTTTAAAGTTCCTGAAGGATGATTGTGTGTTAATATTAAGCCTACTGCTCCAACCTCTAAAGCTGTTTTTAAAACTAATCTAGTGTCTACTAATGTACCTGTTATTCCACCTTTACTTAGTTGGCTTTTGTGAATTACTTTATTTGAATTATTTAAATAAATTATCCAAAACTCTTCATGTGGCAACTCGCCAATAATAGGTTGCATCAATTCAAATACAGATTTACTAGAGGTTATCTTCTTTCTTTCTAGTGCTTCTCCTCCTCTACGTCTTCGTCCTAACTCCAAAGCAGCAATAATGGTTATAGCTTTGGCTTCTCCAATTCCCTTAAACTCCATTAATTGTTTTATGGTCAGTTTTCCTAATTGGCTTAAATTATTGTCTGTAGACGCCAGAATACGCTTACATAAAGCAACAGCGCTTTCTTGTCTATTACCAGATCCTATTAAAATGGCAACCAACTCGGCATCACTTAAGGCGACTTTACCTTTGTAAAGCAGTTTTTCTCTAGGTTGATCGTCCTGAGACCAGTTTTTTATTGAAAATGAAGTACTTTTATCAGACATTTTATAAATCTACACAATATTTAGTAAATTTTAAATGAAATAAAATACTTTGAACTTATAACGTTATAAATCTATTGTATCCTCCAGCAAAACATCAAGAAAATGATAAAGGACACTTATTAGAAGTGATAAAAACATATCCTTTAGCAACTATTATATCTGTAAAAGATAACACACCTTTAATTACACATTTACCATTAATATATCGTGAAACTGATGGTAAATTAATTGGCCACATTGATATATATAATCCACAAACTAATCTTTTAAAGGATGAAAACGAAGTCACTATCCTTTTTTATGGCCCACAATGCTATATATCGCCTAGCATATATACAACTACTCAATTACCAACTTGGAATTATATTAGAGTACATTTAACTGGAAAAGTGACTAAAATTGAAAGTACTGAAGCTTTAAAACAATCGTTGATTACCATGACTGAATTTTTAGAAGCTCCAGAACACAACTATGTTTTGGAATCCGACAATCCAAGATTAGATAAAAATTTAGAGTATATTAAAATGTTTGAAATCACAATAGACACTTGGGAAGGCAAGTTTAAATTGTCTCAGGATAAAAAACCAAAGGATAAGGAAAATGCACGTGAAGCCTTAATAAAAGCTAACCAAGAAAGCATTAAACAATTTTTAGATTCAATTTTTTAAAAATATAATTATGGATATACTATTAAACCTTGTTATTGGATTTGTAACGTTATTACACGTATACTTTTTATATTTTGAAATGTTTGCTTGGGAAACTACAGGTCGTAAGGTTTTTAAAACTTTTCCAAAAGCGCTTTTTAAACCTACTAAAAGCATGGCTGCCAACCAAGGCTTGTATAATGGGTTTTTAGCTGCTGGATTATTATGGACTTTTTTTATAACTAATCAATATTGGCAATCCAATATTAGATTGTTTTTTTTAAGTTGTGTCGCTATTGCTGGTATTTATGGAGCGATGAGTGTTTCTAAAAAAATATTTTTTGTACAAGCACTTCCTGCTATAATTGGCATCCTAATGGTACTATTTATTAATTATTAAAAATACTCGCTATACTGCATGACCCTAAAATCAAAAGTATTAAAACTTGGGTCTTTAGCTTTTAACTGCTTATATAATGGATTACTACCAATAGCGATATTTGCTGCTCCAGATCCTGAGGTTAGTGATACAGTTTTAATTAATCGCTCTTTTTTATTACTGAATAAATTAGCTTTAATGTTATCCACTGTGTTTACAGCATTTGGTAACATAAATTGATGAATTTTAGGCGTGATTTTGGATACCAACTTTAAAGAAATATTATAGTCTTTAATATGTTTTCTAAAAAAATATTCAGGTCCATTTTTGCTGTTTCCGCCTGTAAACAATAAGGTGTCAATATTTGGATACTTTAGTAAATAACCAATTAAATCGCGTAGTTGTATATTAGTCATGCCTAGGTCTGAAGCATCCATTTTTTCTCGTTCTGCACTAGCTACAATATCACAAACACCAATTTTATTTTGAATTAAAAAACGCTTGCGTTGTTGGATGGCTTCTTGAGAGTTATCATAAAGCAAACCTAAACTGTGAATTTTATCAATATATAACCATAAACTGTTATAATAGCTTCCATAGCAAAAGTCTACATCTTTTTCTAATAATTGTCCAGTAGTAAAACGTGGTGGTGGTAAAGTCCCGACTATTAGCTTAGTGGTATCTTTTTTAATAAATGGTGGATATGGATGTATATGTTTAAACATCGTATAATTTAAGTATAAAATAAAGTCCAAATAAATTTTATAACAACTTTAATAATATAACCTTGTCTAAAAATAGTGCTTTTACTACCTTATACTATAATTTTAAAATAAAAAAAACATGGGTAAAGGAGATAAAAAATCCAAACGAGGAAAAATTAACAGAGGTACATTTGGCACTAGACGTCCACGAATTAAAAAACGTGTAAAACCTGAAACCAAAATTAATGTGGACAAAAAAGATACGGTTAAACCTTAAACCGTTCTCCTATTTTTTTACCAACTACATAAGCACCATAAATTGCTAAAATCAATATTACTATAGTACAAAAAATATACAGTGGATATAATATAAAGTTATGCTCTGAATTTAAACATATAGTGTCTGTTATACAAACAGTAATTACCTGATCGTATAATTTAGGCAGCAAAAAGCTAACTAACAATAAAGCACCTATTATAGAAAGCAAATACGTGACATTCTTATTTTTTTTAGGCTTCCCTGTTGCTTTAAATAAATCGCGTTCTGATTGTGTACGTTTATTATCTTGTAAAGACCAAGTCTTTTTGGGTTGAGAGGTTTCCATCAAATTGATAATTATTGTAGTTAAACTTTTTTAAATCTTCTATGGTTTGAGCGTTAGTATCAATAACGTATTTAGCCATTAAACCTCTAGCCTCTTTGGCATAAAACGATATTATTTTAAGTTTACCGTTTTTAAATTCTTTAAAATTGGCTGTTACGACTGGTACTTTAAGTGCTTTTGTATCTATTGCTTTAAAATACTCGTTACTGGCTAAATTAAGAAACACTTCGTCGTCTTCTAGTTCTTGGTTTAAGGCTTTGACTATATCTTTTTTCCAAAATTCGTATAGATTTTTATTACTTCCTACTGGCATTTTTGTTCCCATTTCTAGTCTGTAGGGTTGTATTAGGTCTAACGGTTTTAAAACACCGTATAAACCGGATAAAATCCTGATAGTATCTTGAGCAAGGTCTAACTTATCTGCTGCAATATTATAAGCGTCTAACCCTTTATATACATCTCCATTAAAAGCATACATTGCTGGTCTAGCATTATCCTTTGTAAAAGGTAGTGTCCAATCTTGATTACGGTTATAATTTAATTGTGCTAAATTATCGCTAATACTCATTAATTGAGATAGGTCTTTAGGCTTTTGCTTTTTTAATACCTTATTTAGTTTTGTAGATTGCTCTAAAAAAAGAGGTTGTGTCGCTTTTACTGTAGGTAATTTGCTTTCAAAATCAAGGGATTTTGCTGGAGATATAACTAGTTTCATTGTGTTTTTATTTCTGATATAAAAATACAAATTATATGATCTTTATAAAAGCTGAAACTATAGTAATTTTATATATTAAAATGTGTGTTTACTATCGCTAGTCTTTGCGTTAGCGATAGTAATGACATCCTTTTTTTGCTGCCATATATGGCAAAAAAAGATATAATGGATAGCGCGACCCTTGTGGTAACGCCCAAATTAT
>MDTG01308942.1_pt1 | contig 18437 bp, 17 predicted proteins | sample 811421 | NCBI WGS metagenome assembly MDTG01 (sample SAMN05326645, study PRJNA326480) | marine metagenome | isolation source: seawater | place: Pacific Ocean: South East | collected 2011 | reverse complement strand
TTTAATTTAAAGATAATGATTAATTTAGAAATAATTATTTTTCTTTAAAATCTAGAATCATTTTTCTAATTTTTAGTAATGTCACTTCTTGCAATTATTCCAGCTAGAGGAGGATCGAAAGGCATCCCAAATAAAAATATTATAAATTTCTTAGGAAAACCTTTGATAAATTACACTATTGAAGCTGCACTAAATTCAAAAACAATTGATCAAATATTAGTTTCCTCAGATAGTAAGGAAATTATAAATATTTCATCAAAATTTAAAAATATTCTTTTGGATGATAGACCTAACTATTTAGCTACTGATGAAAGCGATATTATAAAAACTATACTAAGAATAATAAATTTATACTCAAAGTTTGATGAGATAATACTTCTACAACCAACATCACCACTGAGGACATCAAAAGATATTGATGATCTAAAAGATTTTAAATCTAAAAGATCTTGTAAATCTGTGGTGTCTATATCCCAATCACTTACTCCTCCAGAACTAATTTATAGACTTAATAAAAATGACACCTTGTTGCCTATTCTAAACAATGAAAATAATAATATAAGAAGACAAGAATTCTCCAAATCATTTCAAATCAATGGCGCGATGTATCTTGCAGATAAGAATTGGATTCAAAAAAAACAACGACTAATTTCAAAAGAGACCATTGGTTTTGAAATGCCAATAGAAAGATCAGTTGATATAGATACAATCTTGGACTTAAAATGGGCAAAATTTCTTTTTCAAGAATTTAGATTATGAAAAATATTTTAGTTACTGGGGCAGATGGTTTTATAGGTTCTCACTTAGTTGAAATGCTAGTAAGAAAAGGTTATAAAGTAAAAGCTTTTTGTTTGTATAATTCTTATTCCAGTTGGGGATGGTTAGATGATTTACCAAGTGAAACAAAAGCAGAAATTGATGTTTTCTTGGGAGATATTAGGGATCATATTTGCGTAAAAAAAGCGATGCGTGGATGCGATACAGTGTTCCATCTTGCAGCCTTAATAGCCATACCTTATAGCTACGTTGCTCCATCAAGTTATATTGATACAAATGTAAAAGGAACACTAAATATAGTAGAAGCTGCACGAGAATTAGATGTAATAAATGTAATTCATACATCTACATCAGAAACTTATGGCACAGCTCAGTATGTTCCCATAAATGAAGAACATCCATTAGTTGGTCAATCACCTTATGCAGCAAGTAAAATCGGAGCCGATCAATTAGCTCTTAGTTATTGGAGAAGCTTTGGAACACCAGTTTCAGTTTTAAGACCATTTAATACCTACGGGCCTAGACAAAGTGCGAGAGCCGTTATCCCTACAATTATTACTCAAATTCTATCAGGGAAGAGAGAGATCAAATTAGGTGCGCTTTCGCCAACAAGAGATTTTAATTTTGTAGAAGATACATGTGAAGCTTTTATAGCTATTGGGGAAAGCCCCCAAACCAGAGGAAGAGTTATAAATGCTGCTAGTAACTTTGAGATATCTATAGGAGATACTGCAAAATTAATTATCTCATTGATGAATGAAAATATTAAAATCATTACAGATGAAAAAAGGATTAGGCCTGTATCCTCAGAAGTGAATAGGTTATATGGAGAAAACAAATTATTAAAAGAATTAACAGACTGGAATCCAAAATATTCAGGTCTTGAAGGATTTAAGAAAGGATTATCTAAAACAATTAATTGGTTTTCAAATAAGGAAAATCTTTCAAAATATAAAACTGGGTTTTACACAATATGAAAAATATGAACATAACAGACAAAATAATTAGTCAAATCAATCAAATTATTAGAAAGTCAGAAACAGAATTAATTACACTTCATGAGCCTGATTTCAAAGATACAAATGCATGGAAATATACAAAAGAATGTTTAGATAGCGGTTGGGTTAGTAGTGCGGGTAAGTGGGTTAATACTTTTGAAGAAGAGATTTGCAAATTCACTGGTTCAAAACATGCAATTGCCGTGACGAATGGGACAGTAGCATTAAGACTTTCACTTTATATAGTTGGTGTTAGGGCGGGAGATGAAGTACTTATTCCTCCAATAAGCTTTGTAGCTACTGCAAATGCAATTTCCCATCTTGGTGCAATTCCTCATTTTATAGACATTGATACTAACTCTTTAGCAATGTGTCCATTAGCTTTACAGAGAAGGCTCGATAAGATTACAAAAATTAAGGATGGCATTTGTTACAACAAAAATACTGGCAGAAAAATAAGTGCAATATTACCAGTTCACGTTTTTGGCAATCCTGCAGATGTTAAGGCAATTAAAAATATCGCACAAAAATATACAATTCCAATTGTTGAAGATGCAGCTGAAGCTCTAGGCAGTTGGATCAAGTTAGATTCTAAAAATATACATTGTGGCCTAATAGGGGATATTGGAACTTTAAGCTTTAATGGAAATAAAATTATAACTACTGGTGGGGGTGGGGTATTATTAACTAATGATAATCGCAAAGCATCCATAGCAAGGCATCTTTCTTGTACAGCCAAGACTCCTCACAAATGGGAATTTCATCACGATCAAGTTGGATGGAATGACAGGATGCCTAATATAAATGCAGCGATTGGAGTCTCTCAATTAGAGAAAATAAATGATTTTTTAGAAAAGAAACAAAAACTATTCTCCCTATATCAAGAATCTATTTCTTCAATTGAGGGGATAGAAATTCTTACCCCAAGGGTCAACACCAAAAGTAATAATTGGTTAATAACTCTAAGATTTCTTCACTCAAAAGGATATGAAGTCCAAAAACAATCTGAAGAATTATTATTTAAATCACATCAACAAGGTATTTTACTCAGACCAGTATGGAAATTGCTTCACAAGCTACCAATGTATAAGAAAAATCCTAAAGGTAGTCTAAATAATGCAGAGGATCAAGAATATAGACTTATTAATCTTCCAAGCAGTCCAAGGATAATTTCAAAGTGAAAGATATACTGATAATTGGCTGCGGTGGTCATGCAAAATCAATAATAGAAATAATAAATAAAGAAGAGTGGAATATAGTTGGAATAATAGGTCAAGAGAATGAAAAAAATAGAAAGATTTTGAATTATAAAGTAATAGGGACTGATAATGATATAGAACTTTTAAGGAAAAAATATTCCTTTGTTTTCGTAGCAATTGGTCAAATAGGCTCTTCAAATAAGAGAAGGTCAATAATCAAAAATATGAAGAATTACAGGTTTTCATTTCCAATAATTAAATCAAAATACTCAATTGTTAGTTCTGATGTCACTATTAACAGTGGTACCAGTATCGGACATGGTGTAATTATTAATCCAGGAGCAAAGATAGATGATCATTGCATTATAAATACAAAATCACTTCTAGAACACGATGTTGAGATTGGAAAATATTGTCATATAAGTACGGGCGTAATTATTAACGGCGGAGTTAAAATAGGCAATAATTCATTTATAGGGAGTGGAGCTATTATTAGAGAAGGATTAGAAATTCCGCCCAATTCAGTTATTAGTGCTGGAAAAAGAGTTATGGGATGGCCAATAATGGATGTTTAAAATGAATAAAACTTTAATTATTGCAGAGGCTGGTGTTAATCATAATGGTGATATAAACCTAGCGAAAAAGTTGGTGGAATGTGCCGCCAATTCAGGAGCAGACATAGTGAAATTTCAATCATTTAATTCCGATAAATTAGTTACTCATTCAGCCCGAAAAGCTTTATATCAGGAAATTAATCACGGGAATTCAAAGACTCAATTTGAAATGCTTAAAAAACTAGAATTAAACGAAAAGGATCATTACTCCCTGATTAATCACTGTAAGAAATTTAAAATCGAATTTTTATCAACCGCTTTTGATGAAAAAAGTTTAACTTTATTAGAAAAATTTGATCTTAAAAGAAATAAAATTCCCTCTGGCGAGATAACAAACCTTCCTTTTTTACAGAGAATAGGTTCTTACAAAAAAGAAATAATCTTATCAACGGGAATGGCAACTATGGGTGAAATTGAGGAAGCAATTAATATCCTTGAAAAGGCTGGTACATCAAGATCAAAAATAACGGTATTACAATGTACTTCAGAGTATCCAGCGCCAATAAATGAAGTAAATTTAAATGCAATGCATAGTATTTCAAATGCTTTTAAAGTAAATATTGGTTATTCTGATCATACAGAAGGTATTTCAATAGCAATTGCAGCAGTGGCTATGGGAGCCACAATAATTGAAAAACATTTAACACTAGATAGAAGAATGGATGGTCCAGATCATTTGGCAAGCATAGAGCCAGAGGAATTTAAAGAAATGTCCAATCAAATTAGAAAAATTGAGATTGCTCTTGGAGACGGTCTAAAAAAACCAACACAAAGCGAACTAAAAAATATACCTATTGTGAGGAAATCACTTGTTGCGGCTGTTGATATTAAAAAAAATGATGTATTCACCAAAGAAAATATTGCAATTAAAAGGCCAGGTTCTGGAATATCACCAATGCGAATAGGAGATTATTTAAACAAAAAATCATATAAAAATTTTACCAAAGACGAACTTATAAATTAATGACTTTAAAAAACTCTACAATTGCAGTTATTACAGGTAGTCGTGCAGAATATGGACTATTAAGATGGATTATTGAGGAATTAAATAATTCAAAACATATAAATTTTAAATTAATTGTCACTGGTATGCATTTATCTGCAGAATTTGGATTAACTGTTAAACAAATAAAAAATGATAATTTTAAAATATCTAGAGAAATCGAAATGCTTCTTAGCTCTGATACTCCATCAGCAATTGCCAAATCAATTGGAGTTGGGTTATTGGGGTTTGCAGATGTTTTTAAAGAAATTAAACCTGATTTAATTATTGTCTTAGGAGATAGATACGAAATTTTATCCGCATGTATAGCTGCGGTTACAGCTAATATTCCAATTGCACATATCCATGGTGGGGAAATAACTCATGGTGCAATTGATGATTCAATAAGGCATAGCATTACAAAAATGTCTCATCTACATTTTGTAGCAAATTCAAATTATAAAAAAAGAGTAATTCAAATGGGCGAATGTGAAGAGAGAGTATATGAGGTTGGAGGGCTTGGCATTGATAATATTTACAAATTAGATTTGTTACCCAAAAAACAATTAGAAAATGAACTGAATATTGAATTTCAAAAAAGAAATCTTCTAATTACTTATCATCCAGTAACATTGGAAAAAGGTACTAATGAATTTCAAATACAAGAAATTCTGAACACTTTGTCAAATTACGGTGAAATTAATCTCATTTTTACTTTATCCAATGCTGATTATGAAGGAAGATTAATAAATAACAAAATAATTGACTTTTGCAACAATACTAAAAACAGTCATTATTTTACTTCATTAGGTCAAAAAAGATACTTATCTTGCTTGAAATATGTTGATGGAGTATTGGGAAATTCATCAAGTGGGATAATAGAGGTCCCTACATTCAAAAAAGGAACTATTGATATTGGTAATAGGCAAAAAGGAAGATTAAAGGCCACTAGTATTATTGAATGTAGTTGCAATAAGAATGATATTATTAAATCCTTAAACAAACTTTATTCAGATGATTTTCAAACAAATTTGTTATCAACGATAAATCCATATGGTGATGGCGGGGCAAGTAGCAAAATAATAAATATTCTTAAAACAATAGATTTAAAAGGTTTGACAAATAAAATATTTAATGACATCAACTTCTGATTATTAACTAATAAAAATGAAATTCTTCATAATACAGACAAATCCCAAAGTAGGAGATTTAGAAAATAATAGTCTTCGTATATCTAATGAAATTCATAAATTGAAATCAAATGGTGAATCTATTTTGGCGATAACACCTGAATTATCACTTTGGGGTTACCCTCCAAGAGATTTACTATTTTCAAATTCGATATTTGAGCTTCAAAATGAGATTTTGGATAATTTAGCTAAAAATTTAGATGATAATATTTTTTTATTAATAGGTATGGTTGAAAAAGATTCAAATAATAACCTTTTTAATGCATGTACCTTGTTAAAAAATAAATCATGGAAAGTAGTTTATAGAAAGCAACTATTGCCAAGTTATGATGTTTTTGAAGAAGATAGATACTTCTCTCCTGGATTGAAGAAATCAGTTTTAGAATTAGTTTACAAAAAACAAACATACAAGATTGGCATTACTATTTGCGAAGATATATGGTTTGAAGAACTAAATAAAAAATATTTAAAAGATCCAGTTCAATCTCATGAAAAAGACAATTTAGATTATCTCATTAATGTTTCCGCTTCTCCATTTAGTAAAGGTAAGATAAATTTAAGAGAAAAAATTGTTCAAAAAGTTTCTAAAAGATTATCTTGTCCATGCATCTACGTAAATCAAATTGGTGGAAATGATGAATTAATTTTTGATGGAGGCTCTTTTATAACTGATAAGAAAGGAAAAATTATTGATCAACTAAAATTTTTCAAAGAAGATACTAAACTATTATGTTCTGAAATTAAACAATCAAAAAATATAATAAGGATTAATCCAAATGAACTTATCTTTAAATCTCTTGTGCAAGGAACAAAAGATTACATCAAAAAATGTAATTTTAAAAAAGTCGTAATTGGCCTAAGTGGAGGGATTGACTCAGCTTTAGTAACAGTTATCGCAACAGCTGCTTTAGGTAAAGAAAATGTCAAATGTATATTAATGCCCTCTCAATGGAGTTCTATAGGATCAATTAATGATTCCAAAATTATTCTTGACAAACTTGGATTAGAAAGTGAGATCCTTCCAATTGAAGGACTAGTTAAAAAATATGAAAGTATTTTCTCTTGTACTACAGGTGAAATTAAAAACATAACATTAGAAAATTTACAGTCTAGAATAAGAGGCACAATATTAATGGCAATAACTAATAACGAAAATTCATTGCTACTAACTACTGGCAATAAATCAGAATTAAGTGTTGGATATTGCACTTTATATGGAGATATGAATGGAGGATTAAACATTATAGGTGATATTTATAAGACAGAAGTTTTTAATCTTGCTAAATGGATTGATGAAGATATGGTTGGAGAATCAAGAGTAGAGTTTTGTTTACCACGTGAAGGAGAACTTATCGGTAGGATTATAAGAGAAAAAGAACCTAGTGCTGAATTAAGTGAGGGTCAAAAAGATACTGATTCATTACCACAATATGAAATATTAGATCCAATTCTGAGAGAAATTATTGATAAAAAATCTAGTCTTCAAGAATTAATTTTAATGGGATATGATAAGAAAATATGTATTAATATTTTAAAATTAGTTGCGAATTCAGAATTCAAACGAAAACAAGCAGCACCTATTCTAAGAGTAAGTGAGAGAGCATTTGGGATAGGATGGCGTATGCCTATTGCTGCTGATAAGCTAAGATAAAAAACAAGGTGAATTAAATTTTAAAATTAAAGATAATTTTAACCTCGTATTAAATTTTTATTTCATATTGTTTTTTTATTTTTATCCATTATTAGTTTTATATAAAAATTAAATTAGGTGTAAATAAAATTTGATACTGCAATCTATGAATTTTAACATAATTATTCTATCAATATTTTTGATAATAATTACACTCACCACAGGTCTAAATTGGATGCTTGATTATGGATTTGCATATTTTTTCTTATTAATTTCAATTGGTACAATAAGTATTCTTTTTGTTAATAAAAAAATAAAATTAATATTTAATTTTTACTCATTATTAATTTTTACTTTTCTTTTTATTTTCCTATACTTTTCATTAATAAACCAATTTAATTTTTCAATTATTACTTGGACTCTCTCTTATGTATTACTAGTTTTTACGGACTTATCAAGAATTTTAAAAGATAAAATTTTAAATATAAATGATACTATTTTCAAATCAATTAATATTTTTCTATTTTTATATATTGTTAGTAAATTTTTAAATCCCGATCAGCTTGATTCTTTTTATCTTGGAACAGGTTATGTAATTATTGCATTTATGCCTTTTTCTGTTTATACATTTTATCAATCAAAAGGAAAACTATCGAAATTAATTTCATTTCTTACTATATTTCTTAGTTTAATTTACTTATTAAATTACGGACTAAGAGGTGCCTCTATTGCAATGTTTGCTGGCATAATCTCACTCATAATATTTTCGGATGAAAAAATAAGATTAAAACTTTCAAATATAAAAATCGTTTATCCAGTAGTTATTACAGTATTATTTTCTCTCCTATTAGCAATAGTACTTTATAGTACCCCTAACCTTAGCGACACTGGAGATGGATCAAATATTTTCCAAAAATCAAATACAAGAGGATTTCTTTATATAGAGGGCATAAATCAATTTTTACAAAAACCATTATTTGGCTATGGACTTAACGCAGATTTTTCAGATATACAGATCGATAGTGTAAGTTATGGAGTTATTAACGAGAGGGAAAACTATACAGCCCACTCTGACATAATTCACCTCACCTATAAATTGGGATTATTTGGTTTATTAATACACCTATATATATATAGCTCAGTATTGGTAAAATTAATTAAAAGTTTTGATAATCATTTCGCTAAAGCAGGAATATTTGCGACAACATCAGGTTTGGTTTTTGGGATGACACATACATTTCTAGTCGCACCTTTTGCACTTAGGAGTACAACAATTACTATCGTATATGCAATTTTTGTGGGTATTCTGAATCAAAATTATAAACTTAAGAAAAAAACTAATAAAGCCGAATAAAATCTTATGAATCTCAAAAAAACTGTATGGCTTTTTCAAACTGGAGAACCATTAGAAATTGATAAAGAGGGTTATAAACCACTTAGATTAATCAATCTCATAAATAATATAAAAAAAAATTATAAAAATTCTAAAATAGTTGTTTTTAGCTCACTATTTAATCATCAGACTAAGAAAAAAAGAATAGTAAGAACTTTCCTATCAAGGGGAGTAAAATATATACTAATTGACTCTCCTGGTTATAAAAATAATGTATCAATATTTAGATTTATTGATCATTGCATTTTAGGAATTAATTTAGCTAAATACTTTATTAAAAATTTTAATAAGAAACCTGATTTTGCTTTTATAGCTAATCCTCCAGTAGAATTTGCATTTGTAGCTTCTTTATTCCTAAGAATAAAAAAAGTTCCTTTTTTATTAGATGTAAAGGACTTATGGCCAGAATATTTCCATGAGAGATTTAACAAGAAATTAAGATTTTTAATAAGAATTCTTTTTTTTCCCATGGAATTAATGTGTAAATCTACAATTAAAAATGCGAATTCTCTTTGCTCTATTAGTCCTGATTTTTTAAAATGGGTTCAAGAATATGGGGGGAGGAGAAACATTAAATCAGATTTTGTTTGTTATTTAACCAATGACGAAATAAAATTATTTGATGAAAAGTTTAAAAATAATTTTTTTATAATCTCATATATAGGTAGCTTGAGTGAATCGGCTATTGATTTAAATTTTTTAAAAAAATTAGTAAAATTACTAAATGAAAAAGAGATTACATATAAAATAATTATTGCGGGGAAAGGACCTCTAATAGATGAAATTCTGAATATAGAAAAAAATAATAAGAATATAGATTTCTTAGGACTTGTTTCAGAAGAAAAAATTTCAGAAATCCTTAATAAATCTTCTTTAATGCTGGCACCTTATCCAAAAAGTCAAACTTTTGAAAAAAGTATCCCAAATAAAATACAGATGTCATTAGCTTATGGCATTCCAATTCTGACAACTTTAGATGGATCTACAAAAAAAATTATAGAGAAATATAATTTAGGTTTATATACAAAATCAGAATTCGAAGCAATAACATTTATTAAAAAATTAAAATCTTCTGAATATCTGAAATTAAAACTTTTTAAGAATTGTAGACTTACTTATAGAAAAGAATTTCAACATTCAAAAAACTATGATAATTTAACTAATTATATTTTTAATTTATAAAGCTATTTAAAACTTAAGCACAATGTATATAAATGATCTTGATAAATATGAAAAAAAATACAAACAACTTTTGATAAATAATGTAGAAGATAGTAAAAAAAATAATTTAAGCATTTATATAAATAAACCTTATATTTACTTAAATAAACTTCTTAGAAAATTAAGTAAAAAACATAATAATATTCTTGAACTTGCGAGTGGAAGTGGTATTTATTCTAAACAATTTTCTTATCTCTTTAAAAAAGTTACATTATCGGATCTTTCAAAAAATAGCCTATTAATTCTTAGTAAAAAATTTGAAAATCACAAAAATGTTGAAATAATTAAGTTAGATATTGAAAATATAAATTTAGCTTCAAATAGTCAAGAATTAATCTGTATGATTGGTTCAATTAGCTATGGAGATAATTTAAAAGTAATTTCAGAGATAAATAGAATTTTAAAGAAGAATGGTTCTTTTTTAATTCTTGATTCTCCAAACGAAAATTTTATATTTAGTTTATATAGGATATTTTTATTAATTTTTAGAAAAGATAGGAGAAGTAAAAAAACATTTAGAAATCTTCTTACAGAGAAAACAATAACGATATTGAATGACTTTTTTGAAATAAAAGAAATTAGGTATTTTGGTCACTTTTTACCTATAGCTTATATCATAAGTTTTCTACCTAAAAAAATATCTCAAAGGCTTTTGGAAAAGTTAATAACTTTTGAAGATAAACTAAAATATAATAATAATGGGTATAAAGTTGTTATTGAATTAAAGAAGTAGCTTTACATGAAAATTCCTTTTTTTGATTATCCCCAACATTACTTAGAAAATAGAAAAGAATATATTGATATATTGGACAATGTTTTAAGTAAAGGTAGTTTTATAATGCAAGATGAACTTATAGATTTTGAAGATCAATTAGCTAAATTCTGTAACTGCAAATATAGCGTAGGGGTAGCAGATGGTACAGCTGCAATAAAACTATCTCTTCAAATAAATAAAATTGGATATGGCGATGAAGTTATTATCTCCACGCATACTTTTATTGCGACTGCCTCAGCAATAAATTCAGTTGGTGCGATCCCTATTGCTTGCGATATTGGTTTAGATGGTTTAATTGATGATACAAAGATTGAAGAACTTATTACAAAAAAGACAAAGGCGATAATGCCCACTCAATTAAATGGATTATGTGCAAATATGAGTAACTTAAAAAAAATATGCAAAAAATATGAACTTTGTATTATTGAAGATAGCTGCCAAGGATTAGGTGTATTTAGGGATGAAACTCATGCAGGGTTATTTGGCAAAGCAGGTTCTTTGAGTTTCTTTCCCGCAAAGACATTAGGTTGTTTTGGCGATGGGGGAGCAATCCTAACTAATGACTTTGATACTTATCAAAAGTTAAAAATACTTAGAAATCATGGTAGAGAGGAAAATGGATATGTTAATTCTTGGGGAATTAATGGAAGGCTGGATAATATTCAAGCGGCAATATTAATTCAAAAAATAAATGGAATAAAAAAAACAATCGAAAAGAGAAGAATGCTAGCTGAATTATATATTCACAACCTACAAGAACTAGCTTCTAATCAAATTTCCTTTCCATTTTCAAGTCATCTTGAAGATTACAAACCAACTTTTCAAAATTTCGAAATCATTTGTAATCATAGAGACCTTCTGAGAACATACCTTAATGAAGAGAATATAGGAACCCTTATTCAGTGGGGAGGCAAAATGATTCATCATCACGGTATTCATATAAAAAATAATGCAAAATATGCTGATGAATATTCAAATAAAATGTTAATGTTACCTCTTAATCATTATTTAAAAAAAGAGCACATAATTCATATTTGCGATAAAATTAAAGAATTCTACAATAAATATATTTCGTGAAAATCAATCCTATTGGGGGACTACGAACTGAGTCAGAAGGGCAAGAGCCAAAAAAGCTTGAAAGGTTGTTTCTTGATGCGATAAATTCAGAATTAACAGATCCTCTTGAGGATTTTCCAGTTTATGTAAGAAGGCAAAAGTTAACAAGAATATTTGCTCTTTATGAGATTTTTAAAAAGATAATAAAGACAAAAGGTTCAATAATAGAATGCGGAATACATGGAGGTTTTGGTCTTTTTTCTTGGGCAAAGATGTCTTCAATATTAGAGCCATTAAATTTAATGAGGAGGATATATGGATTTGATACCTTTGAAGGTTTTACTAAAATTAATTCTGAGGATAGTTCAAAATATTCGAAACATATTAAATCAGGGGATTTATCTAATGCCTCTTTTGAAAATTTAAATAAAGCGAAGAATATATATGACTCTACAAGACCTCTTGGGCATGTAAATAAAATCAATATTATTAAAGGTGATGCTTGCGAAACAATTCCAAAATTTATTAAAGATAATCCTCATGTATTAGTCTCATTATTGTTTCTTGATTTTGATTTATATGAGCCAACTAAAGCAGCTATAGAAAACTTCCTCCCAAGAATGCCAAAAGGTTCAATAATAGCTTTTGATGAATTAGATAATCCTCTCTGGCCAGGGGAAACACTTGCTTTACTTGAATTAACTAAATTAAAAAAACTAAAATTAGAGAGATTAGATTTCGATCCATATATTAGTTATGCAATTATTGAATGATCTTAAATAACAGGGAAACCTTTTCTAAGATGAAATCTGAGTTACTCGCAGCAAAAATTAGACTTCATACTTTAGAAATGACTCATAGAGGAAATTCCTCTCATGTAGCTTCAGGGCTTTCTATATCAGATATATTAGCTGTTTTATATAGTCAAGTACTAATTTTTGATAACAAAAACCCTTCATTTGATTCTAGAGATAGGTTTATATTGTCAAAGGGACATGCAGGTGCTGCATTATATGCTTGCTTGGCAGAAGTTGGTTTTTTCAACCCTAAAGATCTTTTAAGTCATTATCAAAATGGATCTTTATTCTCTGGTCACGTATCACATTATGGTATTCCCGGTGTAGAGTTTTCTACTGGGTCTCTTGGCCATGGCATATCTGTTGGAATCGGAATGTCACTAGCTGCAAAAAAAAGAAAAAAGAATCATAGGATATATGTACTAATTTCAGATGGGGAGTTGGATGAGGGATCAAATTGGGAAGGAATTTTATTTGCCGCTCACCATAAATTAAATAACTTAAAAGTAATTGTTGACTATAATAAATTGCAATCATTAGATACAGTGGAAAATACTCTTAATTTAGAACCTTTAAGACAAAAAATTGAATCTTTTAATTGGAACTTTTATACATGCAACGGTCATAATCATAAAGAACTATATGAAAAATTTAGTCAGGAAAATACAAACAAAAAGCCCTCTTTATATTTATGTAATACTGTTAAAGGTTATGGAGTAGATTTCATGCAAAATAATGTTTTATGGCACTACAGATCTCCACAAAACGAAGAATATGATAATGCAAAGTCTCAATTATTAAAAAGACTAGAGGAAATAAAAAATGCGAGATGATTTCTTAAAGAGACTTTTTATCGAAGCAAAAAATAATAAGAAAATTATTCTATTAACTGCTGATTTAGGATTTGGTGCATTAGATAAATTCAAAAAAGAATTACCTAATCAGTACCTCAATATAGGTATTGCAGAGCAGAATATGACTTCAATTGCTGCTGGTCTGGCTAAAGAAGGTTTTAAAGTTCTTACTTATTCAATTGCAAATTTCAATACCTTAAGATGCCTTGAACAAATAAGGAATGATGTATGTTATCCAAATCTTGATGTAACTATAATCTCAACTGGAGGAGGTTTTTCTTATGGTCAACTTGGGATGTCTCATTTTGCTATTGAGGATTTATCTATACTGAGAACCTTACCAAATATGAATATTTTTGTGCCATCTTGTAAAGATCAAGCTGCTAATTTAGTTGAAAACATTCTTTTTACAAATACTCCCAAATATATAAGACTAGACAAAGGCAATGAATATAATAAAAAAGACTACAATAAAAAACTCAATAATGGTTTATCTACAGTAAAGTTAGGTGGCCAAATTTCAATTTTTGTTATTGGATCTATTCTCAAAGAAGCAATTGAAGCTTCAGATATTCTTGAGAAAAAAAACATCAACGTTAACATCATACAAATTCACACATTTAAACCCCTAGATGTTAAACAGATAAAATCATTTCTTAAATCTTCTACTTTTGTGGTTACTATCGAAGAAAATATGCTAATTAATGGTTTAGGAGATTGCATTTCATCAATATGCATGGAAATGAAAGATAGACCAAAAAAAATTGAAAAGATTGGTATACCAGATGAATATCCAAAAGTAGTGGGTGACCAAAATTATTTAAGAAAATTATATAAACTTGATAGTGAATCAATCGCTGATACTATATTAAATCTTTTAGTTTAGCTTCAATATGTTTTCATACGATTTAATTAAGAGAACATGTGATTTTTCTATTGCTTTTATAGCATTTATCGTTACATCTCCCATTTTATTAATTATTTTTTTCTTAGTTTGGATTGAAGACAAAAAATTTCCTTTATTTCTGGCAAATAGAGTAGGTAAAAAAGGTAAATTTTTCAAAATGTATAAAATTAGAACAATGATTTTTAACGCATCAAAATACAAAGTCAATTCCACTTCAAGTAATGATAGAAGGATAACTAATATAGGTAAAAAACTTAGAAATTATAAAATCGATGAAATACCTCAATTTATAAATATCATTAAAGGTGAAATGTCCTTTGTAGGTCCTCGACCAAATACTTTTGAAGCAGGTGTAGAATTGTATACAAATGAAGAGTTGATATTAGTAAGCATAAGACCTGGCATAACAGATTTAGCATCTATAGTATTTAGTGATGAAGCAGAAATAATATCTAAAAATAGTTCATTTAATGAAACTCCCGATGATACTTATAATCGATTGATAAGGCCTTGGAAAAGTAAACTAGGTATTTGGTATGTTGAAAACAAATCTTTTTTGCTAGATCTAATCATTATATTTATTACTATAGGTTCGATTTTTGAAAGAAAAAAATGTCTAAATATTCTTAGTAAAATACTTCCATACTTTAATGCGCCAAAATCAATAGTTGAATTCACAAAAAGGGAAAAGCCGATTGAGTTATATTAATAGTAATTTTTTATTTGTATAAAACTTTTCTTATCTTAATAAAGAAGTTGACCAACTTGGTACAAGTTCAGAGAGAGAATTTAATATCATTTCTTTATCATTTTTCAACAAGTAATTCTTCAATAAAGTTAATTTAGATTTGAAGTCTTTATCAAATTTATTTTTCTCAATAGCTTTATAGATTAAAGGGTGTATTGTTTTTTCGCATTTACCATCTACCAAAAGCTCTTCATATAATTTTTCTCCAGCCCTCAAACCTGTACATATAATCTCAATATCTCCATTTGGGTTATCTTCATTTTTAAGAGATAAACCTCTTAATCTGATCATCTGTTTAGCAAGTTCAAAAATTTTTACTGGCTCACCCATATCGAGAATAAATAATTCTCCTCCTTTAGCAATTACTGAAGACTGAAGGACCAATTGGGATGCTTCCTCTATTGTCATAAAATATCTAATTACATTAATGTCTGTAAGTGTTATTGGACCTCCATTACTGATTTGTTTATTAAAAAGTGGTACAACAGATCCGGATGATCCCAAAACATTTCCAAATCTCACCATAGAAAATATTGTTCTTTTATCTTTATTATTTAACGAGTAGTAGGAAACAATTAGCTCACAAAGCCTTTTTGAGGCCCCCATAACATTTGTAGGCCTAACAGCTTTATCTGTAGAAATATAAATAACTTTTGAAATCCCCAGATCTAGAGCGACATTGCAGACACTAATTGTAGAAGAAATATTATTATCAATACCTGATATAGGATTTTCTTCAACCAAAGGTACGTGCTTGTATGCTGCCGCATGAAAAACAATTTCAACCTGATTTTCTTTAAATACTTGTTTAATGAAATCGTAGTTATTTACATTGCCCAATATAGGTACAATTTCGATTGAAAAACTAAGTTCTAAATTAATAAGTTCTTGATTAATCTGGTAAAGACTAGGCTCACTCATCTCTAGTAATATTATTTTTTTTGGCTTATATTTAAGTATTTGCCTACAAAGTTCACTACCTATAGAGCCACCCGCTCCGACAACACATATATTTAAACTACAAATACCTGAATTGATTAATTCCTCATCAGGTTTAACAGATTCTCTTCCTAATAGTTCCATTGTAGATATATGACGAAGTTCTGCAATTGGCACCTTACCAGAAGTTATTTCCTCTATACTTGGAATCTTTGAAACTTTCACTCCAAATGATTGAATATATCTTAATATTTCACTTTTCCTTTTCGCAGATAACGATGGTATAGCTAATAGAACTTGGTTAACACCATACTTACTTATTAAAGATCCTAAAGATGATACAGGTCGGATAACTATCCCATTAGCTTTTCTATTCCACAAAGCTTCTTTATCATCAACAAATGCAATAACAGAATAATTATTATTTTGTCTTAAAGAAGCATTTAATGCTAATCCTGCTTGACCTGCGCCATAAATGATAACTTTATTTTTATATCTTTCTAAAATTGTATTATTCAAGCTAATTAAATCTCTTACCGAAATTCTTAAGAAACAAATTGTCAATGAAAGAAAAAAGTAAAATAAAAAAATTGTTTTTAAGTATAAAATCGAATTTAAAAAAATTAAATTTATGAATATTAAAAAAAAGATAGAAATAAAATTTATGAATAAAATATTATACGCATAAAAACTATTTATATATCGCGTAAAGTTCTGATATTGTTTCGTTTTCAAATAAATAGGGAATAACAATGCATTAATATATATATATAAAGTAATGAAATCCTTAACTTGTAAATCAGGTTGAACTATATAAGTACTTATTGAAAGGGATATTAATATTAGTAAAAGATCAAAAGTACTTAAGATTATTTTTCTGTAGGGATAAACTTTTAAAAAAAGCTTATCTAATTTTGTGGATAAAATATCATATCCAATAGATCTTAATGGCATCTTTTTTATTCCATTAATAAATGCTTTGTATACAAATCTTTAATCCTTTTATTGATTTATTTAGATCCTTAAAATAGCAACAATACATACTTATAATCTAAAAGTATATCTTTTTAAAATATATTATCATTTTCTAATGAACTTAAAACCTCTTCCTTAGAAAAAGGATTGAGTTCCTTACTGTCTAAAATTCCATTTTTATTTTCTAATACAATTTCCTTTAATATATTTTTTAGATCAAATGAATCATCATAATACAAACTTCCAAATTGGAACTCTCCATATGGATCAACTCTTCTAGGTATTATCAATTTTCTACCTAAATAAACTAAATCGCCAAAACTGCCTGTTCCACATAAAGTACCATAAGGTTTATCCTCTTTTAGAGGACTTAAGAGGAATGAACAAGATTTGCCATATAATTCAAATTCTTCTTCTGAAAGATAGGGGCTAATTATTTCTAATTTAACTTTATCCCTTAATTCGCTAATTATTCTAGCTGCAGAAGAATTCATTGAATTTCCTAAAGCAACAAATTTTAATTTCTTTCTGATATCATTCTCAAGTAAATTTAACGCTTCTATTAATAAAAAATAGTCTCTGCGAGATTCAGAAAGTCCACCTAATAGTCCTATTAATATATGTTCCGAAGATTTATTATAAGCGGTTTTAAGATTGCAATTATCAGAAATTTTATATCTATCATAAATAACTCCAAAATTTAATTTCGATTTGTTAGAAATATTTCTTCGAAAAAAATCTAATTGAGTTTTAGTTTCAAAAACACAGGACCCAAGAAGGGGATATATCAGAACATTTCCTCTTATTCTAAAATATTGAAGTATTTTTGTGATAGATCCTCTTATTTTTGATTTGCCGCTGTAGTAATAGGATGACCAATATTTTTGTATTTTATCAGGCATATAACTAAATCCATTCCTTATAGCAACAACTATCTTTTTTTTATTCAACAAAAGGAACATCAATACTAAAAATCTTTTTCTATTTGGATGATCGTCAACAAATCCTTGAAAATAAATCAAATCTAAATGTTCACTATCTTGCTTCAAATTCCATAGTAATGAAAATAAATTTCTAGATATTTGTAAATTTAAATTATTCTTAGCTAGTGATTTTACAATTTTATTTCTCCATTCTTCATTACCGGAATTAATTAAATAGTGTTTACAATAATATTTCTGTGATAATAAGTATTCACTTTGCAAAGAGATTTTATAATGATCACCCAGTTCAACTATCGCACAAACTTTTTTATTCATAAAAAGACATATCTTTATAAAGTAAATATATCAGTAAATTTTTATTTATTAAATCAACCATAAAAAAATATATTAAAAACTGTATGATTTATTTTTTAAAGCAAAAACAAATCTCATATAAAT
>MDTG01151388.1_pt1 | contig 18438 bp, 15 predicted proteins | sample 811421 | NCBI WGS metagenome assembly MDTG01 (sample SAMN05326645, study PRJNA326480) | marine metagenome | isolation source: seawater | place: Pacific Ocean: South East | collected 2011 | reverse complement strand
TGCTGGCGGGGGCAACCCTAGGGATAGTGCCACAGAAAATAAACCGCCTTATCAAGGCAAGGGTGAAAAGGTGTGGTAAGAGCGCACCGGCTTAGTTGGTAACAGCTAGCGCATGGAAAACCCCACTGGAAGCAAGACTGAGTAGAGATGACATTGTTAGAAATAACTAAAAGCGGTCTTTAGCTAGTCATCAGGGTTAGTCGCTTGAGCTTTAAAGTGATTTAAAGCCTAGAGAAATGATAAGTTTAAAAGACAGAACCCGGCTTATAGCTTATCTGGCAATCTAATATCTAAACAATTACCATTCAATTTAAGTTTTTTTTATCCAAATTTTACTAATTATAACTGTTGATTATATTATAAAAAACCCATAATATCCCATATATTCCCAAATATGGAATTATTAATTTATAAAAAATATGTTTTTATCAACTTTCGAAAACAAGTTAGACAAAAAAAGGAGAGTCTCTGTGCCTGCTCAATTTAGGTCATACCTATCTAATTTAGGTTATAATGGTGTAGTTTGTTATCCTTCTTTTAATAATCAATCAATTGAGGCTTGGCCACAAGACAGAATAGAAAAAATTTCTAATGCAATCGACTCTCTCAATCCCTTTGAGGAAAAAAAAGATTACTTTGCAACATCAATTTTATCTGAAAGTATTAGTTTACAATTTGACAGCGAGGGCAGAATTGCTCTCTCAGAAAAATTATTAAAACATGCAAAAATAAAAAACAGCATGCTATTTGTTGGTCAAGGAAAAACATTTCAAATCTGGGAACCAACAATATTTGAAAAATTTAGGGTCAACGCAAAGAAAAAATCCAATATTCATAGAGCAAGCCTTAAATGGGAAAAACAATTTAATAACTAAAAGGGGGAAACAATGACAATTAATTTTAAAACACCAGATATAAAAGAACTAAAACCAAGAATATTAGTATTAGGAGTAGGAGGAGCAGGGGGTAACGCAATTAATGGAATGATTGATTCTGGTTTGCAGGGTGTAGAATTTATTGCAGTCAATACAGATGCTCAAGACTTAAGACTAAGTCGTGCTCAGACTAAAATCCAAATGGGATTAAACCTTACTAAAGGATTAGGTGCTGGTGCAAAATTAGATATAGGACAAGCTGCTGCAGACGAATCTTTAAACGAAATAGTTAATGTTCTACAAGGTGCTAATATGGTCTTTATTACAGCTGGAATGGGCGGTGGAACAGGGACTGGTTCAGCACATGTTATAGCAAGGGCTGCAAAAGAATTAAATATTTTAACTGTAGGTGTAATTACATTACCATTTTTATATGAAGGCCCATCTAGAATGAGAAAAGCACAACAGGGTCTTGATGAATTAAGAAAACATGTTGATACAATTATAGTTGTGCCAAACCAAAACTTATTTAAGATTGCAAGCGAGCAAACTACATTTGAAGAATCTTTCGAATTATCTAATGATGTTTTATTGCACGGTGTTCAAAGCATAACTGATTTAATGGTCAGACCTGGTTTGATTAATCTTGATTTTGCGGACGTGGAAACTGTTATGAGCTCAATGGGTAAAGCAATGATGGGAACAGGTCAAGCTGAAGGCGAAGGTAGAGCAACAAAAGCGGCAGAGTCAGCTATAAACAATCCTTTAATTGATGATTATTCGTTAAAAGGTGCAAAAGGTTTGTTAGTTAATATAACCGGTGGAAAAGACTTAAAACTTTTCGAAGTAGATGAGGCGGTTAATAAAGTTAGAGCAGAAGTAGACCCAGAGGCAGAATTAATCATTGGCGCAATAACAGATGAAAATCTAGATGGTTTAATGAGAGTATCAATAGTTGCAACTGCTTTAGATGGACAACAACCTGAGCCAAAATCAGTGATTAATATGGTTCACAGAATACAGAATAGAAATCCAGGATATTCAGACTTTCCATCTGCAAACTTATCTCAATCTTTTTCATTCTCAAATTCTTCAAGTTCAATAATGACAAGTGGAGCGAACGCCCTAAAATTAGAGGAAGAGGTCATTGCAGAGAGTTTAAACAATTCTGAACAAAGAGAAAACACACAAGAAACAAGTATCTCTAATTCAATGGATGAATTGGCTAATGAAGATAATTTAAGTCCAGAAGAAAATACATTCATCGAGGAAAAAAGTGAAGGTGAAGAAACTAATCCTATTGAGACAAACGGTCTTGAAAACTTTGGTTTAAGTGAAGAAGAAACACCAGAACTTTTTAGTGATAGTAGCAATGAGGATAATAACTTTGATCCTACATCTTCGGGAACAGATGGAGAAGATGATGATGATTTAGAAATTCCAGCATTTTTGAGAAGACAAAAAAATTAATGTTCTTCAAAAAAATAAATGAATGCCACCATAAATCTGGAAAACAAACATTTTCCAGTATTACTAAATGAATTAGTAAACATTATTTCCCCTCTTTATGGTGGCACATTTATTGATTGTACTTTTGGTGAAGGTGGCTATTCGAAAAAAATATTAGAAGATAGAAAAAATAAAGTTATTGGCATTGATAGAGATAAAGATGTAACATTTTATGCTAATAATTTAGTTAAAAGTTTTAAGAATAGATTTGAATTTTATAATCTTAAATTTTCCCAGATTGATCGATTTAAAAAAAGTAAACCAAAAGCAATTATCTTTGATTTAGGATATTCAATGAATCAAATATATGACAAACAAAAAGGTTTATCGTTTAAGAGCATCGGCAAACTAAACATGAAAATGGGAATAAATGATTTTTCTGCACATGACGCTATTTCGAAATTAAGCAAAGAAGAATTAAATAAAATTTTCAAATTTTTTGGTGATGAAAAATTCTCGAAAAAAATAGCTAATAGAATTGATTTGGAAAGAAAAAAAAAGGAGATCAAAACAGAGGATCTTAAACAAATTATAAATATAGTAAAAAAAAATAGAAATTCAAAAATCGATAGCTCTACAAAAGTTTTTCAAGCTTTAAGAATATTTGTTAACCAAGAAATAAGTGAATTATTAAATGGGTTAATTAATGCATATAATATTCTTCCAGTAGGCGGATTAATAGCAGTAGTTTCCTTTCATTCCTTGGAGGACAAAATTGTAAAGTTTTTCTTTCAATCATACTCTAGAGAAGAAAGTGTTTCTAGATATCTTCCTGAGGCAAAAAAATTAGATAAGTATTTTAAATTAATTCACAAAAAACCTATTACACCCCAAAAAAATGAAATAAATAAAAATCCCCCCTCAAGATCAGCAAAGCTTAGGTATGGATTTAAAATTCAAGAAGGTTGTGAATTTACTGAACTTAAAAAAAAATTTGGATATTTGACTAATATTGAAAATTTAGGTCTAAAGTTATGAAAAAGTATTTGTTATTTCTGCCAATATTATTTTTAATATTTGCAACAACAATAACAAAAAATTCAACAAAAAAATTAGATGAGAATATTTACGAAACAAAAGAAAATCTAAGGGTATTAGAAGGTAAGTACGAGTTTTTTTTACTTGATTTCAACTATTTATCATCTCCTAAAAAATTATACGAATTATCCAAAATATTTTTTGAAGAGGATCTTGTTCAAAAGAAAAAAGAAAATTTTATTTGGGTGGAAATTAATAATGATGAATTAAAAATTTTAAAAAAAAATATATATAATGAACAATAATAAAAAAAATTATGAAGATGAATTTAAATTTGATGAAAATCAATTAGATATAAAAATTTCTTTTGAAAGAATTGCATTCATTTTTTTTTGTTTCTTTGTAATATCTTTCATATTTTCAGCAAAAGTAATAGTTTTAGGTTTCAAAAATAATAACGCGACAGAAATTTTACAAAAAAAAGAGAATTTTAGAGCCTCAATATTAGACCGAAATGATAATATAATTGCAAAAACAGTACCAATTATAAATTTAGGAATAAATCCAAACTTAGTTATCGATAAAGAAAGATTATTGATTAATTTAAAATTATTATTTCCTGAAAAAGATTTTAACAACAAAATTTATGGAAAAAAATTTTTTTATGTTAAAAAAAAAATATCACAAAAAAAATTGAATCAAGTTTTATTATTGGGTGATAAATCTTTTATACAGGAGGAATCTATTTCTCGTATATATCCAAATGAGAGCTTGTATAGTCATATATTAGGACAAATAGATAATGATAATAACGGAATTTCAGGCATTGAAAAAAGTTTTGATTATGAATTATCTACAAAAAAAAATCCTCTAAAACTCACATTGGATACTGATATACAATTTCTTATTAGGGAGGAATTAGTAAAATCGCAAAATATATTTAATAATATTGGAAGCGCGGCAATTTTAATGGATATTCATTCTGGTGAAATTCTGTCTTTAGTGTCGTTACCTGATTTTAATTTGAATGAAAGAAAAAAGATTGTTGATAAAAGGTTTATTAATCGTGCTACAAAAGGAATTTATGAATTTGGCTCTGTTTTTAAAACATTTACACTAGCTGCTGGAATACAATATGGAGTAATAAGTCCTGATACAGAATTTAAAGATCTTAAAAAAAAAATATATTGTGCAAATAATACAATTTCTGAATATGATGATAAAATTCCAAGTGATCTTACGGCAGAGCAAATTTTAATTAGATCAGGTAACATAGGTTCAGCTAGAATAGCCGAAAAAATTGGTATTGATAATTTTAGTGAATTTTTAAAAAAAATAGGAATTTTAGATTTTTTTGAATTTGACCTACAGGAAACTGGAAGTACACAAATAGGAAATTGGGGAAAATGTAGATTATTAACTGTGGCTTTTGGTCATGGCATAGCTACATCTCTAATTCAACTTACAAAGGCATATGCGATTATATCCAATGGAGGTTTTGACATTAATCCTACAATTTTAAAAAAAGATAAAATAAAAAAAGGTTCGAGAGTTCTCAACAAAGGAGTATCAAATCAATTGAACAAAATATTAAGAAAAATTGTTTCCACAAAAGATGGAACAGCAGGTTTTGCCAATGTAAAAGGTTATGAAATTGGTGGTAAAACTGGAACAGCAGAAGTAGCCGTTAGCGGGGGATATTCAAAAAAAAAAATAAATACTTTTGCATCAGTTTTTCCTACATCTAATCCTAAATTTGCTTTAGTTGTTATGTTGGATGAACCAAAAGCTAATAAAGAATTTGTGTATACCTATAGAGATGATCGACAACCATATAAAGGAAATTGGAGAAATACAGCAGGATGGACAACTGTTTGGATAACTGGACAAATAATAGAAAAAATAGGGCCAATTTTAGCCACAAAATACTAAGAGCTTAAATTATGTATCTTAAAAATTTTTACCCAAAAATTAAAAATAAATATTCAAAGATAAAATTTAGTGGAATTGCTTTTAATTCAAATGATGTTAGGAAAGATTATATTTTTTTTGCAATTAAAGGAATTAATTCTGATGGAAATAAATATATAGCAGAAGCCATTAAAAAAGGTGCAAAAATAATTATATCTGAAAATGTTAATGACAAACTTGCAAATGGTATTTTATACTTAAGAGTAAAAATTATTAGAAGGGTCCTAGCAGAGTTTTCAAATAAATTATTTAAACAAAAACCTAAAAATTTAATTGCAGTAACTGGTACAAATGGAAAATCTTCAGTTACAGACTTTTATAGACAAATCTTAAATTTGAATAAAAAAAAAGTTGTGTCGATTGGAACTTTAGGAATAAAAGGTAAAAATTTTAATCGAAAATTGTCTAATACAACTTCAGACCCTATTCTACTAAATAAGCTACTTAATCAAATAAAAGAAAAAAATATAGACAACGTTGTGTTAGAGGCATCAAGTCATGGATTGAAACAAAAAAGATTATATGGTTTAAAATTTAAAACAGGAATATTTACTAATTTGAGTAGAGACCATTTTGATTATCATAAAAATTATAAAGATTATTTGAATTCAAAATTAATATTGTTTAAGCAATTAATGAAAAAAGGCTCAAATTTAATTTACGACGATAGAATTAAAATTGCAAAAATTATAAGAAATACAGGTAAATCTAAAAGCTTAAAATCTTTTTCCATAGGTAGTAATAAATCTGAATTACATATATCGGACCATAAGTATTTAAAAAATGAGCAAGTATTAACCATCTTATTTAGAAAAAAAAAATATAAGTTGATGACAAGTTTAATTGGAAAAATTCAATTAAATAATTTATTAATGGCAATGCTAGCAGCAAGCAGGATAGGAATTAAATTTAGCAATATTGTCAAATCAGTAAATTATATTAAACCAATCAGTGGAAGGCTTGAAAAGGTTGGTCATCTTAAAAATAATTCTTTTGTAATACTTGATTATGCCCATACTCCAGAGGCACTAAGGTCATGCCTTGAAAGTCTACAGGATCAATTCAAATTAAGGAAAATAAACTTAGTTTTTGGATGTGGAGGAGAAAGAGATAAGCAAAAAAGACCAATAATGGGGCGCATTGCAAATAAGTATTGTAGTAAAGTTTATCTTACAGATGATAATCCAAGAACAGAAGATCCTAAAAAAATTAGAGATAGTATAAAAAAAACAATATTAAAATCAAAGCTTTTTGAAATATCATCTAGAGAAATTGCAATAAAAACTGCAATAAATAATATTAATTCTGACGAAATCCTAGTAGTAGCTGGAAAAGGTCATGAGGAGTATCAAGAATATTTTACAAAAAAAAAATTTTCAGACAAAAATTGTATTTTAAAATCTATTATTATTAAGAATTCAAAATTAAGTAATGATTGGAAAAATAATATTTTATCTGAAGTATTAAAGAAAAACGTTGAAAATAAAATCAAAATTAAAAATTCATATATAAACTCTAATGATATAAATAAAAATGACGTTTTTTTTGGACTTAAAGGAAAAAAACTTAATGGAAATAATTTTGCTGATGTTTCTTTAAAAAATAAGGCTTCGATTGCAATAGTAAGCAAAATTTATGGCAAAAAAAATAACAGAAAAATAAGAGTTAACAATGTTCTAAGCACACTTACAAATTACTCTAGAGCAATCAGAACATCGTCTCTAAGTAAAATTGTTGCTATTACTGGTTCATGTGGAAAGACTACTTTAAAAGAGTTATTAGTATACGCTTTAGAAAAATTATCTAAAGTGAGTTATTCAAAAAAATCATTCAATAATTATATTGGAGTGCCTCTTTCTTTGTCATCATTAAATAAAAACACTGATTTTGGAATATATGAAATTGGAATGAGTAAGAAGAATGAAATTAATAAACTTTCAAAACTAGCAAAACCTGATGTTGCTGTAATTACTAATATTACATATGCACATGCAGAAAATTTTAAAAATATAAATGAAATAGCTAAAGCAAAATCTGAAATTATTGAAAATGTAAGTAAAAATGGATATGTAATTTTAGGTTCAGATGGAAATTTCTTTAATTATTTTAAGAAAAAGTGTTTAAAAAATAATTTAAATGTAGTTTCATTTGGAAAAAAAAAAAATTCAGATATTAGAATAATTAAAATAACAAAAATAGGTAGCAACTCTTTGATTTTTGTTAAAATTCAAAATCAAATTATAACGATAAAATTAAAAAAAGAAATTGATGTGCATATTGATAATATTTTAGCATCTTTAGCAGTATTATCTATTTTTTTTGATCCAAAGCATTTACATGAAAACTTATTCAATCATTTTAAAATACCAAGTGGAAGAGGAAATTTAATTAAACTAAAAATAGAAAATAAAATTATAAATCTTATTGATGAAAGTTATAATTCTAATCCTCTTTCTCTTAGTTTTGCTTTAAATAAATTTGATAAATTAGAATTAAAAAACAATAGAAAAATTTTACTTTTAGGAGATATGCTCGAATTAGGAAAATTTTCCAAAAAACAACATATGCTTGTTGCCAAAATAATAAATTCAAAAAATTTTACTAAAATCCATGCATATGGACATCAAATTATTGAGACATTTAACAAAATTAGAACACAAAAAAGAGGGATGTTTATAAAATCAAAGAAAAAATTAATAGATTTTTTTAAGAATGAGTTAATAACTGGTGATTATTTAATGATTAAAGGCTCCAATTCTACTGGCTTACATAAAATAGTAAGTCAAATAAAAAAAGGAAAAATGAATGCTCTTTAGTTTATTTTCATTATTGGTTGAGAATTTCAGTTTTTTAAATGTTTTTAAATATTTAACAGTAAGAACTGGTCTATCAATGTTTACCTCAATGTTCGTAGTTTTTTTGGTAGGAGGGCCGTTAATTAGATATTTTTTATCAAGACAAATGCACGATCCAATAAGAGAAGATGGTCCAAGTGACCATATAATCAAAAAAATTGGAACTCCAACTATGGGTGGTTTATTAATTCTTTTAGGAATATTTTCTGGAGTATTGCTTTGGGGTGATCTGACAAACCCTTATAGTTGGTTTTTAATTTATATTTCTGGATCTTTTGGCTTATTGGGAGCATACGATGACTATCAAAAAATTAAATATAATAATTCTTCTGGCGTATCATCAAGATTTAAAATTTTATTGCAGATTATTTTAGCAATAATCGGTATAGCTATCTTATATTTCTCTAATCAATCAAATGAATTGGAAAATCTATATTTCCCTTTTTTCAAAAATTTGGTTATCAACTTAGGTTGGTTTTTTATACCATTTTATATTTTTGTAATTGTCGGTTCATCAAATGCAGTAAATCTTACTGATGGACTAGATGGATTAGCGACTGTTCCGGTTATCTTAGTTGCTGCATGTTTTGCATTTATTAGTTACGTTTCTGGAAACATAATATTTTCTGAATACTTGCAAATACCGTATATTGAAAGTGTTGGAGAAGCATCAGTTTTTTGCGGTTCTATTATTGGTGCTTGTTTAGGATTTTTATGGTTTAACGCACCACCTGCAAAAATCTTTATGGGAGATACTGGCTCCCTTTCTTTAGGGGGATCACTTGGAGCAGTAAGCATTATTACAAAACACGAAATAGTTTTAGCAATTACTGGGGGATTATTTGTTCTTGAAGCAGTTTCAGTCATTGTGCAAGTAATTTCTTATAAACTAACTGGTAAAAGGGTATTTAAAATGGCACCAATACACCACCATTTTGAAAAAAAAGGATGGCCTGAGTCGACTGTAGTTATTAGATTTTGGATTATTGCTATAATACTTGCAATGTTTGGATTGGCCACATTAAAACTGAGATAATGCAAGAAAGCACTCAGAAATTTATAAACAAAAAAATTTTAATCTATGGATTGGGAAAGTCAGGAATATCTTCTTTTAAATTTCTTAAGAAGAAAAATCTATGTTTTATATATGATGATAATTTTAATAATTATAGTTCAAAAATAGAAAATTATGTTGTAGACAAGAAAAAAATAATTGCAATTAAAGTAGATTTTATAGTTCTAAGTCCTGGTATAGATATAAGAAAATGTGCACTTTCGAAATATTTACAAAAAAATAAAAAAAAAATTATCACCGATTTTGATATTTTTTATAATAGTTTTCCTTTTACGAAAAAGATCACGATTACTGGAACCAATGGAAAATCAACAACATCAAAGCTACTTTTCGATATACTAAAAAAACATAATATTGATGCTAGATTGGTTGGAAATATTGGTAATCCAATACTTTCTGAGAAAAAAATTGAAGATAAGACTGTTTTTGTAATTGAGGCATCATCATATCAGCTTGAATACAGTAAATTATTTAAGACTGATTATGCAGTAATTTTGAACTTATCGCCAGATCATATTGAGAGACATTTAAATTTTAAAAATTACATAAAAGCAAAATTTAAGTTAGTAAAAAATCAAAATAAAAATAGTATCGCTTTATTAGAAAATAAAAATAATTATCTAAAAAAATTAATAAAAAAAAATAAAATTCAATCCAAAATCAATTTTATTAATAATAAAAAAAATCTTAACAAACTGGTAACAAACAAATATTTTACAGATCCAAGCAGTATTGAGAATTTAAATTTTATTTTTAAAATTTCAAATTTATTGGGATTAGATAAATTTAAGGTGATAAAAGTAATTAATAAATTTAAACCTTTAAAATTTAGAAAACAAATAATATATAATAATAAAAAATATTTAATAATTAACGATTCAAAATCTACAAGTTTTTCGTCCTCTGTCTCATTGTTACAAAAATATAAAAATGTTTACTGGATTTTAGGTGGTCTTTCAAAGAAAAACGATAAATTTTTACTAGAAAAAAAATTTCATAAAAACATTAATGCTTTTATATATGGAAAAGATAAATTGATTTTTAAAAAAAAATTAATTAATAAAATTAATTTAATTCTATCTGATAAACTAAAAGATTCTATAAAACTAGTATTTAAAAATACTCATAAGAATCATAACAAAAGAAAAGTAATTTTATTCAGTCCTGCAGCAGCATCATTTGATCAATTCAAAAATTTTGAAGAAAGAGGACTTTATTTTAACAAATTAATTAAAAAATTTATAAAATGAACAAGTACTTAGATAGCTATTATTTTTGGTGGAAAAATATTGATAAAATAATATTTACTATTTTAATATTATTATTTGTGACAGGGTTATTTTTTTCTTTAGTATCCACTTCATTAATAGCATCTGATAAATTAGATACAAACTCTTATTATTTTTTTCTTAAGCATTTAAGTTTTATACTATTAGGAATGCTAGCATTATTTGTAATTTCAATTCTTAATCAAGAATTTTTAATAAAATTTTCAATCATTTTATTTTTTTTTACTTTTTTAGCATTAATTTTAGTCCCTATTATTGGAATTGAGGTAAAGGGTTCAAAAAGGTGGATTGATATAGCCTTTTTACCAAGATTTCAGCCAATAGAGCTTGTAAAACCCTTTTTTGTTATACTTTTATCAATAGTGTTAACACTTAATAAAAAAAATTTATATTTTAAGTATTTTTTAAGCGCGATCATTGTATCACCCCTGCTTTTATTATTGATCTCTCAACCTGATATAGGTCAAACAATGTTAATTTCCTCGGTTTGGCTAGCACTTATATTTGTCTCAGGTATAAGTTTTTCTGTTTTGTTTATTCTTTTTTCAATTTTTGGATCAATAATTACTTATTTAATAATCTTTGTTGAAAAATTTGAATACATCAAAATTAGATTAACTTCTTTTTTGGATACTAGTTCGGGCAACAATTATCAAGCCGATAAGGCTACTGATGCAATTATAAATGGTGGTTTTTTTGGTCGAGGAATTGGAGAAGGTAAATTGAATTCTCTAGTACCAGAGGCACATACAGATTACATCATTTCAGTGATCTCAGAAGAGTTTGGTGTAATTATTGTAATATTAATTTTAATACTTTATCTAATATTTTCCTACAAAGTAATTCAGAAAATAAACACTATACAAGAAGCTAGAGTTAAATTGATATTAATTGGATGTATAACAATGATCTTATTTCAAACTTTTGTCCATATTGGTGTAAATATAAGATTATTACCAACTACTGGAATGACCCTTCCTTTTTTAAGTTATGGAGGCTCATCAATAATAGGTACATCTATTATTTCAGGTCTTATTTTAAATTTTACGAAAAGAAGAGTTAATTGAAATGAAAAAAATTATTATAATTACAGGAGGATCAGGTGGTCATGTGATACCAGCACTCAATATGTTCGATCATTTAAAAAAAAATTTTAAAGTTCAAATTATTTCTGATGCCAGAGGATCACGTTTTATTGATAAAAATATTTATGATGTAAGTCTTTTAAATGTTCCTAATTTATTTTCAAACATTTATTTTTTTCCAATAAAATTATTTGGTTTTTTTTTCTCAATAATAAGATCAATTATATTTATTATAAATTATAAACCTGATATTGTAATTAGTACTGGTGGCTATATGTGCATTCCCTTTTCACTTGCGACTTATCTTTTTAAAAAAAAACTAGTTTTATTTGAACCAAACAGCGTTTTAGGAAGAACAAATAAACTTATGCTAAAATTCTCAAAAAATATAATTTGTTATAATGATGATATAAAAAATTTTCCAAATAATAATAAATTTAAAATATCTATATTTCCACCAATTCTTAGGAAGGAATTATATGAAATGAAGAAAAATGAAAATCAAAATTTTAACGATATAAAAAAAATTTTAGTTATTGGTGGTAGCCAAGGTGCAAAATTTTTTGATAAAGAAATTACAAAATTATTAGTGAATATTTCAGCTTCACTAAAAATTGAAGTTATGCAGCAGGTAACTAATAATTTAGAGCTTAAAAATATACGGGATATGTATCAAATATCTGGGATTAGAAATACATTATTTAAATATGAAAACGATTTATTTAGAAAATATAGCGACTTTGATTTTGTAATAACTAGAGCTGGCGCTTCAGCTATATCGGAACTAGCTTATTTGAATATCCCCTTTATGGCAATACCACTTCCAAGTTCAAAAGATAACCATCAATTTTATAATGCTAAATTTTATTTTGATAGGAATTCTTGTTGGATGTATTCTCAAAAAAATTTTAATCTAAATGATATGAGCAATATTATTATAAATATTTTTAGTGAAAAAAAAGAATATTTTAATGTAAAAGATAATTTATCAAAAATTACTAACCAAAATACCTGGAATAATATAAATAAACGACTAATAGAGCTTATAAATGAAAATTAATCTTGGAAAGACTGAAAAAATCCATTTTGTAGGCATTGGTGGTATTGGTATGAGTGGACTTGCTTTAATCATGAGTGGATTAGGTTTTAAAGTTCAAGGTAGTGATATTTTAAAGAATAAAAATATTGAGAGATTAAAAGAAAAAAAAATCAAAGTTTTTCTAGGGCATAAATCAAAAAATTTGGATAAAAGTACAGTTTTGGTAGTTTCCTCAGCAATTAAAAAAAACAACATTGAATATAAAAGTGCAAAAAAACTCAATATGCCAATTTATTCAAGAGGTGAAATGCTTGGCCATATAGTTTCATTGATGAGAAATGTTGTTGTTACTGGGTCTCATGGTAAAACTACAACAACATCATTATTATCATCTATTTTTACACATGCTAAATTAGATCCAACAATAATTAATGGGGGTATTTTGAACTCCTTTGGCAATTCTGCAATTTTAGGAAAAAGTAATTGGTGTTTAATTGAAGCAGATGAGTCAGATGGAAGTTTTTTAAAAATACCGTTCACATATTCAATTATTACAAATATTGACTCAGAACATTTAGATTTTTACAATTCATTAAAAAATTTAAAAAAAGAATTTATTAAATTTACAGATAAAACTCCTTCGTTGGGAAAATTATTCATTTGCACCGATGATAAAAATAATAATGAAATAATTAAGAAAATTAAAAATCAAAATTTTTATACTTATGGTACAAAAAAAAATAATAATTTTCAAATAAAGCTAAATAACCAAAATAAAAATTATTCTAATTTTGATATTAAGATAAATCTTCCGAGACATAATGATTTAATAAAAAATATTAAGATACCTTTATTAGGTCTTCATAATATTAGAAATGCTACTGCGTCTGCTGCTATATGCTATTCCATAGGTATTCACAAAAAAATAATTAAACATGGTTTGTTCAAATTTAATGGTGTTCAAAGAAGGTTTACTCATTTATTTGATGTGAATGGTTCTAAATTTTTTGATGATTATGCTCACCATCCAACAGAAATAGAATCAGTATTAGAGGGTGTCAGGAATGTTTATAAAAAAAAACAAATTTTTTCTATTTTTCAACCACATAGAATTTCAAGGTTAAATTCTTTGAAGAAAGAATTTGCAAAAAGTTTTGTAAATTCAGATACAGTCTTACTATGTCCAATTTATAGAGCAGGAGAAAATATAAAGCTTAAATTTTCATATGAAAAATTTGCAAATTCAATAATTAAGAATTCAAATGTAAAATTAATATTAATTAAAAATGAATTAGAATTATTTAAATATATAAAAAATGTAGCATACGGAAATAAAATTTTTATTGGTATGGGTGCTGGCTCCATTTCAAACTGGTTAAAAAACATAAAGATTAGATTAAATGCATTTAGATGATTTAAAGGGCTTTTCTAAAAATATCGAAGGAGATTTAATTTTTGATTTTGATATAAAGAAATTTAGTTGGTTTAATATTGGTGGAAAATCAAAAATATTTTTTAAACCGTATAATTTAAAAGAATTAAAGGATTTCTTAGTATTATATAATGAAAGAGGTAAAATTTTTATTTTAGGAGCAGGCTCAAATGTTCTTTTTAAAGATGAGGTTTATGAGGGAGTAATAATAAAGCTTGGAATTAATTTTTCAAACATCTCAATTTTGGAAGATAATAAATTAATTGCTGGTGCAGCTTGCTATCAAAGAAGATTATCTGAATTTGCTAAAGATAATTCACTTAGTGGTTTAGAATTTATGTCGTGTATACCTGGTACTATCGGTGGCGGCATAAGAATGAATTCTGGCTGTTTTGGAAAAGAATTTAAAGATAGTATTTTATCTGTTCAGGTAATTGATTATAAAGGTAATATAAAATCAATTTTGTCTAACAAAATTAAATTTAATTATAGAGATACTGACTTAGATAAAAATATAATTTTTCTTAGTGCTACTTTCAAAACAATGAAAGGCGAAAAAAAAATAATTTATAAGTTAATGAGCGAATTAAAATATAAAAAAAATATATCTCAACCTTCTAAAATAAAAACAGGTGGCAGTACCTTTAAAAATCCAAAAAATCAAACAGATAAAAAAGTCTGGGAATTAATTAAATCCTCTGTTCCAGAAAATATAAGTTTTGGAGATGCTGTTATATCTGAAAAACACTCAAACTTTTTCCAAAATAAAAAAAATGCTAGCTATTCAGATATGAATTGCTTAATTGAATATGTAAAAAATAGAGTAAAAAATAATACTGGAATTGATCTATCATTAGAAATTGTAATAGTGGATTAATGAAAAAAATATTTATTATAGCTGGCGGATACTCTAACGAAAGAGAAATTAGCTTACAAACAGCAAAAAGTGTTTATCGCGAATTAAATAAACAAAAAAAATATAAAATAAATATATTTGAACCAGATGGTTCGCTTGTAAAAAAACTCAGAAAATTTAAACCAAATATTGTTCTTAATCTTTTACATGGTAGATATGGTGAAGATGGATATATACAAGCAATTCTAGAGTCTGAAAAAATCAAATATACTCATTCTGGTGTTTTGTCATCATCAATGGCTATTGATAAAGTCATTTCAAAAAAAATATTTATTAAAAATAAAATTTTAACTCCCAAATATATTACACTTAAATTAAGTAAAGATTTCAAAATTAACGATATTTACCAAAAAATTAAAAAAAAAATAAATTTTCCTATCGTAATTAAACCAGTAAATGAAGGGTCTAGCGTTAATGTTTTTATATGCACTAAAAAAAACTTAAAAAAAAATATACAAAAAATGGAAAATTATGACGAAATTCTTATAGAGGAGTTTATTCCAGGTAGAGAAATACAAGTCGCAGTTTTAAGCAATAAAGTTCTTGGAACAATTGAATTAAAACCAAAACGAAAATTTTATGATTATGAGGCCAAATATAATCCTCAGGCTAAAACAAAGCATTTAATTCCAGTAAAAATAGCAAAAAAAAAGCAAAAAGAAGTGGAAAATATTGCATTCAAAGTTCATAAATTATTAAATTGTAGAGGTGTAACTAGATCAGATTTTAGGTTTTATAATAACAAATTTTATTTATTAGAATTGAATACTCAGCCAGGTATGACCTCTCTTTCTCTTGTCCCAGAGATAGCAAGATATAAAGATATTAGTTTTATAAAATTAATCGAGGAACTTTTAAAAGATGCATCAATCAATAAGTAAAAGTAAGATTTATTTTTATTTATTTTTATTAATATTATTATCTACTACAATTAATAAATATTTTATTAATAATTTTGCTGAGTTTTTTAAGGTAAAAAAAATTAATATATATGGAGCTACTGATAAACAAAAACAGATAATTAACGAGAAACTTAAATTTATAAATAATCAAAACATTTTTAAAGTAGATTATAAATTAATTGAAAAAAATTTAGATAGATTGAATTTTTATAATAACTTGAATTTAAAAAAAAAATATCCATCAGATATAAAATTAAATTTTACACAAACAGATTTACTAGGGATATTTTATCAAGAAGGTGAAAAAAAATTTGTAGGAGGAAATAATAAAGCAATCTCAAATGATTACGTAAATTCACCACAAAAATTACCTGTTATATTTGGTAAATTCGAAATAAAAGAATATTTGAATTTAATAAAGATATTAGAAAAAAACAATATTAAATTAAGTTCGATTCAAAATTTTTATTATCACAATAGTGGGAGGTGGGATATTAAAATAATCGATGCAGAATATATAATGCTTTCTTCTCAAAATTTAGTATCTTCAATCAAAAAATATAAATTATTTATTAAAAATAAATCATTAAAAAAAATAAAATCTATCGATCTTAGAGTAGAAAATCAAATATCAGTTATTTATGAGTAATAATTATTTTGTGGTAATAGATTATGGTTCATTTGAAATAAGATTAAAAATTTATGATGATAAAAATAAAGAAATTTTTGCGACATCAACTAAAGAATTTTTAAATGAGAATATATTTGAAAATTCTGACTTACTTAATATTCTTATTAGAAAAGCAGAAAAAAAAATATCTTCACATATTGAGAATGTATTAGTTTTATATGATGATAAAGATACTTATTGCGTAGATTTATCTATAAAAAAAAAGTTTTTTGAAAACATAGATATAAATAAATATTTAGCAAACATATTAGAAGAGGCACAAAGCTTAGTTTACTCAAATTATAAAGATACTGTAATTTTACATTCTATAAATCAAATGATTATTGTAGACGGAAAAGAGTATAATAGATCTGAAATTATAGATATTTCTGGAAAAGATATAATTTTAAGTTACAAGTTTTTGTGCTTATCGAAAAAAAAATATCAAGCTATTGAAGATATCTTTGTAAATAATAACTTAAATATTGTAAATATTTACTCATCTAGTTTTATAAAATCTATTAATTATAAAGAAGTTTTCAATAAAAATGATTTAACGGTTTGTTTAGATGTTGGATGGGAAAAAAGTACGTTAATTTGTTATGATAAAGAATATTTAAAGTTTTTTGGAAACATTAAATTAGGAGGGAATCATTTTACAAAAGATATTTCAAAATTATTAAAAATTAATTTATTAACTGCTGAAAAAATTAAAACTGCCTTTAAATCGTCAACATTTGATACTGAAACCAATCATTTACAAGCAGAAAAACAAAATTTTATAAAGAAAATTGTAGTTGCAAGAATGAGTGAAATTTTTCATTTAAGTTTTAAAGATTTATTTTTTTTAAAAAGACCATCAATTTCTAATATTAATTTATTTTTAACTGGCAACGGCTCAAAAGTTTTTAGTCATTTAATTAATGAGATTGATACTGATTTTAAATTTTCAATTATTAAAGGTTATGATAAACCTTTGATTGATGAGTGTATAACAGCAAAGATATTATATTTTGAAAATAAAAATGATAATTTAAATTCATTTGAAAAAATGAATAAAAAAAAGGGTTTTTTTGAGAATTTTTTCAATTTTTTTAATAATTGATCGTATTTTACTGTAATATTTCTTGTTTATAAATATGGGCAGAAGGTCTGTATAAATGACCTGTGACTATTTTAACTCAAAAAACTATTAAAAATAAAATCTCTTTTAGTGGGGTTGGTATCCATTCTGGTGCATTAGCTAATGTTGAAATTTTACCAGGAAAACCAGATACCGGCATTGTATTTCAAAGAACAGATATAAAAGATAATAATATAATTATACCCAGTTTTAGTAATGTTGTTGACGCTACGTTATGTACAACAGTTTCGAATGACTATGGTATTAAAGTTTCAACGATTGAACATTTAATGGGAGCTCTATATGGCATGGGAATAGATAATGCTTTAATTAGAATAAACTCACAAGAAGTTCCGATTTTAGATGGATCAGCTAAAAAATTTGTAAAATTAATCAGGGAAGCGGGATATACTTTTAGTGATAAGCCGATTAAATTAATTAAGATAAAAAATAGTGTTAAAGTTACAAGAGGTGAAAAGTTTATAGAGGTACAAAAATCAAATGTAAGTTTAGAAATCGATTTTGAAATTAAATACGAAAATTCAAAAATAGGAGTTCAAAGAAGTAAAGTGAGTGTTTTCGAAGACGATCTATTCGATATTTATAATTCTAGAACATTTTGTTTATATGAAGATATTGAAAAGTTAAAAAAAATGCAACTTGGTAAAGGTGGAAGTTTAGAAAATGCCATTGTTGTGAAAGATGATGAAATTTTAAAT
>MDTG01140257.1_pt1 | contig 18438 bp, 10 predicted proteins | sample 811421 | NCBI WGS metagenome assembly MDTG01 (sample SAMN05326645, study PRJNA326480) | marine metagenome | isolation source: seawater | place: Pacific Ocean: South East | collected 2011 | reverse complement strand
GTACTATAGTTTAGGGTCTCAAATAGGTCAAAAAGGGGGAGTGTGACGAGAAGAAATATCTACTTCCCTTTGTGTCTGTGACACACTTCATTAGTAATTAATCTTAATCACCTAACCACACCAAACAACAACGACCTCGAAAAAACCACACACATAAACGATCATCGTCGTCGTCATCATGCCGTCCTTACCGAACGCAGAACAGACCATGACCCTCGCCGGGGTCGGCTTGGTGCGCGCTTTTTTTGTTTTCGATTTTTTCGTTTTCCTCGTTTTCCCATCTCGTCCCCCGCACACGCGCTCTTTTCTCGTGCTCTCGCTTCCTGAATTAATATAATTACACGGACGAAAAGCGATCGGGAATTGTAGTACTTTTTCTTGTCGTGGTGGTGTTGGTGTTGCGCGCTCTGAAGAGAGAAGGAGAGAGCGGAAAGAGAGAGCGGAAAGGGAGAGCGTTCTTCTTCTTCTTCTCGCGACGACGACGACGGTTCGCGTCCAATAGTAATCGGGCTTTGCGAGCGCGGTTCGATCGGTTTCTGTTGTGTTCTCCAAAGGACGCTTTTTTATTCCTTATCTTTGGTGTGTGCTTTTTGATGATGTCGACCAAAATCGGGAGAAAAAGTGGTCGACAAGGATTTTTTTCTCTCTACGCGTATAGTTTTGGAGCTGACGGCTTCACTCACTCTTTCTTTCTCCCTCACCCTTTCCTGAACGCAGTGCAACTACGGTGCACAAATGATGCTCGCCCCGGAATGGGCGAACGATTTCTACTACAAGAAAGGCGAAGTGGAAGCCGCGCCGAAATGGCAAACGTGGATGGGCCAAGCGTTGATTGGCCACGGCGTCACGACGTTGCTCTCGAGAAAAGTCGCGACGAAGCAACAGATGCAAGGCCTCGCCTTGTCGTGGGGATCCGCGTTACCGATCATGGCCATGCAAAAAGATGCGTTCAAGCCGGAACAGTTGGTCGCGAACGCCGCGTTCTGCGGTGGCATGGCTTTGTTGACTGCTAAAGTCGCCGATTCGATGTAAATGTGTTTTACGTCGTACTCGTACGGTTCAAAATATCGTTCGTCTCCTGTTTTCTCTCGAACGAACGAGAGACGAACGATAAAGTCCGCGCGCAAATGTTCGCCATTTGCACGTGAAACTGTCAAGATTTAATTCCAACTAAATACTAATTCAATCATTAAACAAACAATGCGTACTTTGTCGTCTCTATCTCTCTTTCTAATACTATTACTTTTATTAACTGATGCAATAATGGAGAGCTTCAAATCGCATCATCGTATTTGCATCGGTCTCCTCAACTGTCGTCGCATTTCTCGTAAAATCAGGCGCTATGGGTTTTGAAAGATACCAAACGTCTGCGTTTTCGTCCGCAGTTTCAATCATATCGGAAAGTTCTCGTGCCGTCAACGAGTAAATGCCCGTTTTCTCATCTTTCACCGCCGAAGATGGGATTTGTAATTCGAAACTTTTCGAACCGCCGTTTGGTTTCACGTCTGGGAAAATTTTCATGTAAAAATCCAAATCTGAAGGCGATAAACCTTTCGGATTGTCGTGACTGTGTTTGCACATTTTACCCCAGGCTAATCTTCTATTTTTATTCGGATCTGGGTCTTCGTCAATGATCGATTCCCCTTGAATTTCGCATCGATATTTCTTTGACAAATCCGTTTCCTCGTGTTCTGAATCGCGTTCATTGAAACTCTTGCGCAACACCGGGACGATTTTCCACTCGTCGCAAAACGGGTGCGTGCACTTGGTATACTTGTACGGTTTCTCCAACCATCTTATCTGATCGGTGAAATATCGAATCCATTTGGACGCGCACGGTGGTCGAGGCACGACCATTTCGCGACCACTTTTTTTCGCCACCATAGCCAAACCGTAAAAGCCGGCAAGTATGAAATCTTCTTTGACGTCAAATTGTAAAAAAGTTTGCGGTTGCGAGTCGATTTCGGGTACGTACGCAACAGCTTTAACGCGTTGTCTATCTGCCAATTTATGGCGCGCCGTATTAGCTCCTAATGCAATATCCACGCGTTCGTCCCATAACCCAACCGATTTCAAGGTCCCTACCTTATCCCAAGCGTTGGTCGCGTGAAACGCAACCGCTCTCGCATCCTTCTTCGCGTCCTGTAATCTCGACGGATCTAAAAAGGCACCGAGAGTACCCACGCGCCACGTTTGAACGAGCCATTGCGGTAAAAAAGCGAACAATTCGTGCTCTTCTTCTTCTTCTGTTTTTGCACTCCGTTGTTCCTCTTCGTTCGAAGGCTGTCTTCCTTTCGGGTGCCATTTCGGGAGTGGCGACTCTCGGATTTCACGTTCCAACTCCAAGACGTACGACCGCGCGAGCAAATTACCATTAGGCACGAAATTCTCCATTGGAGGTAACGGGTTATATCCTTTATCACCAAAAAATGGTCCTTTCGCAATCTCCTCGTCCGTTGCGCCAACCGTCAATCGTTCCAAAGCGCCAATTGCGTTCTCCGCTTTTCTCTTCTCGTCGTCTTGCGTGAGTTCATTTCTCTCCTTCTTCTCTTTCCAAGATTTTAAATACGACACCATCTTCTTAAAGTCGTCCGGAACTTCACCACTTGAATTAAACGCTTCGCTTGATTCTTTACTCAAGGGCTTATTCGTCAACGGCGTCCATAAAATGTGATGGTTTCGTGTGTCGTTCGAGTAAATGCCGAACCGTTCAAGTTGCATTTCGTCGTACCCGCTTGCTTCGTTCATCACCTCTCGTTTCCACTTATACCCGCCGGTCCCGTGCCTGTATTCGCCTTCTCTTCCTAATCCAACATCAATGTACTCTTTCGTATCCCCCCAGTTGTTAATCCCGTCGCCGAGGAAAAATGTAAACGACCGATGGCCTCTCGCGTGCGTGATTATAGAATCTTTAAACAAATGTTGGTCGAAGAAAATCGTTACACCGTGGCCGATCTCTCTCTCTCTCGTGATCTTCCTGTACAAATAATTCCGCCTAAAATCCGGAAAATCTTTCGCCGTATCAATGATACGTCTTAAAATCAAAGGTACGTCTGCGATTAACTTTACGCTCGGTCCATCTGCTCTCATTTTTTGCCCGTTCAGAAACGACAACCCGCACTGCGCATGGCCGCTTTCGTGAACTTCCTCGGCGATCATCACCGTATATTTTCCCAACGCGCCTTCGGTTAAAAATGGGAACGGATTCGTCGTATACACCACGTCCGTATCGGAACCAATCACTTGAACACCTCTCAACGCAATTCTGGCCATCAAATCCCATCTCGCCATCCACAACAAGTGTCCGAATTGCGTCACCGCAGTCACCAATCTCTCGTGGATGTCATTCAACGCTGTCCACACCGTCCCGTCTGGACCGCTAAATCGAGAATCCCAAACACAACCAATCTCAGTCTTTAACATTGTTCTATCCTTTTCCTGTTCCCCGTTTTCGTCGTGGTGGTAATTGTGTTCGTGCGCCAACTTCCACAAACGTTCGAATTTAACGCACGTCGCTTCGTCATACGTCAGCGCGACCCATCCGCCGATATCTTCTTCTTCATTACTACTATTATCATCATCTTCGCTAAACTCGCTTTCTCGTAAAACCCGTTCTACATTCAACGCGTGATGCAATGCGAAAACGTACGACCGATGGTCGAATGTTGTTAAAACCAGTTGTTTCTTTCTCGGCGTTGCTCTCGCTTCGACCAGAGAGACGAGAGAGGAGTGCAGTTTGATGTCACCAACAAAACGTCTGCGTAGTACTTTAGGAGGAGGAGGAGGAGGAGCTTCATCTTCTCTGCGCGACGGGTCGTTTTCTTCGTCTTCGGTACTCTCGTTGTCATCTCTCGTTTCTTCTTCTTCTTCTTCTTCTTCTTTGTCGCGCGTCAAATTCGATTCCGCATCTGCTTTTCCATTTGCAATCGCGTCCTCCCCTTTTGGTGGTGGTGTTGATACAACTGTTCGCATCGCTTTCTGGTCACCCCCTCGACGTGCCACCAGCGCAACGGTGATGGTCACCATAAAGAGCACCACCACCACCAACGCGGCGACGACGCGCCGTCTCGCCGCTCTTTTGGTGGTGGCGTTGATGCTCTTCATCGCGCGCGACATATCACCTTCCCTTTTCTTTTTCCCCAAAGTGTTGGGGAAATTGTTTGTGTCGTTTTTGCGCCATTTTTTTGCCTCAATAAAACACACGCTTCGATACAAATGGGAAGATACCGACATCATCATCATCATCATCATCGGTCCGAGGACGGAGGCAACTGAGTGTTTGTGTCGTTTTTGCGCCATTTTTTTCGCCTCAATAAAACACACGCTTCGATACAAATGGGAAGATACCGACATCATCATCATCATCATCATCATCATCGGTCCGAGGACGGAGACAACTGAGATGTCGGACGACGGCGCCACGGAAGGAGGAGAAGAACGTGGAAACGACGACGACGACGACGAGGGGTGGCGCTTTGCCTCCAAACTCGCGCCGTTCGTTCAAAACGGGAACTTCCGAATGCAATTGGAAATCGACACGCGATTCGTCGTTTTGATGATGTCTTCGGAGAAGGATTTCGTCTGTTTCGATGCAACCTGTTACCACATGGGCGCACCGCTGTTACACGCAGACATCGAAGATTTAAGCCGGCGCGCACCGTGCGATGCGAAGGACGAGAAAAAGAAATCGTGCGTCGTTGTCTGCCCGTGGCACCATTATAAAATCGACGTCGGATTAGGTGGCGAACGAGTGTATTTCGATGCGTTTACGAAAGAACGCAAGACGGTCGCGAGGAGACAAAGGACGCACGAAGTCAAAGTGGATGACGACGAGAACGTGTACATAAAATTAAATAAAGAAGAAGAATCGTACGAGAGCGATAGATACGCGCACAAACAACCACTAAAGAGCTCGAGAAGTAGAGATGGTAACATCGGAAGCGGGTATAATAGGTATGCGGGAACGGGGGAGCGCAATAGGGGGAGAGCGTTTAAAAGTTCCGGTGAAGCGTTTGTTACTTCTTCGAGTGGTAGCGGTGGCATGAAAAAGAGAGAAGAGAGTGTGTTAGGACAGGTGGTTGGGAAATCTATGAGCGGAGGGGACGGTGTCGCACCGTGGGCGGTGTCGAAGGAGGCCAAGATGTCGCCGCCGCCGCCGCCGCCGCCGCGAGGCATATTGAAGAAGAGCAGTTTCTCGACGTCGCGTTTGATGTCAACAAAAGGTAATCGTGAGAGCATCATCGAAGAACGCGAAAAAGAAAAAGAAGTATTCGAAGATGCCGAGGAGGAAATGGTTGGATGATTGAGAAGAATTGAAAAAAGGAGTTTGTCCCAACTAGGGGAATAAAATGTGGTTTTCGAGGCGAAAAAAATTATATCATGCGGAGCGTGTCAAACAGGATCGCACTTTATGGCATCGCAAGCGCGGCGATACTCACAACGTTTTCTCACACGCGAGCTGCGGGAGAACCGATGGCTTCGTCTTTCTCGCCCGTGTCTGACGACAGTTTGAACATATCATCATGCGACGAAAGCTCAGTCGCGCGTCAGGACCCTTTCGAAATATTATCTCGACTGTGCGCGGTAGATCTCGCATATAGCGTCGGTTCGTTGTCAACGACGAGAAGCGATGCGTCAACGAGTAGTAGGGCGGAATATATCGTCGAAAACTCGGAAGTCTCTTCAATCATCGAAGAAGAGTACAACTTTGACGCAACCATTCGCTGGAGAAATAATAAGAGGGAAGAGGACAAATCTTTTCAAGTGACGTATGTTTTCGCGTACGGACAAGGAATCGCCGATGGTCGGGTCGATAATCGCGCAGTATTAATTAATCCGGGTGGTGCGAACGGCATGCCTGCTCGCGCGGTGAATAAAATGCTCTTTCGAGGTGTAGCCGGCGATGGAGGGACGTATGAGTTTGGTTTTTTGGGTTCCGGGTTGTTCGAGGAAGATGTGATGTCAAACAACAACTTCACGAAAAGAGCCGATAATTTGGTAGCCATAGCATACAACGGTCAGTGGTGCGAGAGAGTTTCGAGCGGCGTGTCAACGTGTGCAGAAACGTCGTATGCTTGGTGTTGCGGGCCGTTTCTTTCATCTCCTCCTCCGCCTCAAATCCTCATCTCGCCAATTGGTGGGAACGGAAATAATTCGTATTCGGACGATGGTAACATTACTAGCATGTCTGGACCACTAGGAGCATTTGATATGTTTGAGCATTCATCTCCAAGCGTTTTCGATGTCTCGTTTCATAATTCCAAGAACGTGCCGCTTACGCCTTTAGCGCAAGCGCTCGATCGAGGCGCTCGAATGCCAAAAAGTTCAAAACTTCCATCCAACATCGGTACGTTCGGTTCAATCGCGGGATTGATTTGTGTTTCTCTAGTTTTGATTGCAATAGTCATGGAAATTTCGAGGCGGTGCATAAAACGCGTGGCGAAAGATTTGGAAAGCTGCGCTCCTGAGATTTCTCGTAAGCTCACGCACTTGTTGCCGGGTCAAACGAACGTTTCGCTCGATGTAGATCTCGAAGGTATAATAGTCTCGAAAGCACGTAACCATCATCATGCGAATGCTAACGAAGCAACATCAGAGCACACATTACGACGACCCCAATCGAGACACGTGTCGATTTTCGAAAACGACGGTACGAGAACGTTGGAGTTTGAATGCGTCGTCGCGTCGTCGCAAAACAAGTTGGATAGTCAAGAGCACGAAGACGGCAGACGAGAGAAAGGATCTTCATCGGAACTTAGAGGTTTAAAGTACGCGTCACAAACATTCGAAGCACACGGCAGCGTTAGCGGCTACGTACAGTCACTCGCTCGGATGTTTGACAGCGATTTATTTACTAAACAACGGTGGGACGGAGATGGGACTACAGGTGAACCGTCGCCAAAGGAAAAGAAAGGGTGGCGCGCGCGAGCGTTGCGAAAGAATGAATTCAAAATTGCGCTTGCTGACGTCAAGGTCGGACACGCCATAGGACGCGGCGCATACGGCGTCGTGTGTGAAGGTACGTTTAGAGGATTTCCAGTCGCTGTTAAAACGTTAAACGCGTGTAAATCGACGTTATCGCGGAAAGAAAAAAGTGCGTTTGAACGCGAAATATCGCTTCTCAGCAGACTATCGCATGCGAACATAGTCGCGTTTTACGGCGCGTGTACGGACGATAAAGATAACCAACTCTGCGTCGTCATGGAACTTATGACGAAAAGCCTGTTCCAAGTTTTACACGAAAACGACGGGGAAAATAAGAAAAGCAGACGACTGACTCGACTGGAATTTCTCCGCGTCGCGTCCGATGTCGCCGCGGGATGCGCGTATTTACACGAATTGAAAATCACACACGGCGATTTGAAGTCGCACAACGTTTTATTGAACGGATCAAGCGCAAAAATATGCGACGTTGGGTGCGCCAGAGTTGCACAAATCACCGGCATGGTCACCACGCAACAATCTATCACGGTTTTACACAGCAATACTGCTAAAGGAGCAACCGACGCGAAAGAAAATAACAACAACAACAACAACAACAAAAACGTAGTTGGAACCCCAGCGTACATGGCCCCCGAACTCTTCGACCGCTCCTTAGACATCACATTTGGCATAGATGTCTTCGCGCTCGCCGTTTTATTCTGGGAATGCCTCTCCGGCGAATCTCCGTGGTCTCACGTTCAACATCCGGTTCAAATAGCCTTTGCCGTGTGCAACGACGAGAGGTGCGACGTCGAGAAAGTCGGCGACTGGGAAGAGGCGAAATTGTTGATTAAAAAGTGCTGGAAACGTGTGCCGGGAGATCGATTGCGCATGCACGAAATCGTGGAGTTGCTGAGAGACATGAGAACGAAAGTTCGCTGATTGAGAGGGAACATGTTGTAATCTATTCACATCGCGCGTGCGCGCTACGCGCAGTCGAGAGAGAGCACTTTTTCATCATTTCGAGACCACACAATTTACTTTTTACGCGTTAGAGCGCCACAAAAAGCGAGCGTCCTCCACGCTTCACGCGTTTTGGCGCCGAGAAAAAGGGGTCGGAACGGGTGGAGGAGCGCGTCAGAGCGTGCGAGAGGGACGGGGGGCGATGTGCGGTGGTGTCTTCGCTCGCTCGCAGACCATTTTTTTCTCCTTCGCGTGCGTCGTGTACGTCGTCGTCTGTGTGCTCGGGAACGGGAATGGCATCCAAATCGCTCGCGCGGAGAAGCCGCCGGTGGTCCCGGCGGACACCATATCGAAGTGGCACAAACACCACAGAGAGTTTCGAAAGAAACGGGGGAATGCGATGGGACGAAAAGAGCGATTAGAGACGAAATCTGGGTGGGTGGACAGGTGGGAACATCGCGCGAAGATTGGTGAAGAGGAGAAGCGCGATGCGATCGACAATCTGCTGCAAAAGTCCTCGGAAAAGGACGAAAAGAATTCGGAGCAGCGTTCGAAAGACGAGGAAAAACGTTTAGAAGACGACACGAAAGCGGCAATAGAACTCTTCGAGAAGATTTCAGAGAAGAAGAAAGAGGAGATTTTAAGAGCGATGGAAAATTTCATAGCGTTTGACGAGACGGAGGAATCGAAGTCTTGGGAGAAAAAAGAGTCGAGCGGTTCCGGCGCCGCCGCGAGTAGAGAAACGAAGAAGACGGAGGGGAAGGAAGGGGTGGATGAAGAGAAGGTAAACGAGGAGGAGACGAGGAAAAAGTTAGAGTCGCTAGAGTCGGAGAGGAAAGAGAAGGAGAGGAAGTTAGCGGTAGTCAAGGAAGCTACGAATGGAGAAAATGTGATTGTCGACGAGAGCGGTTTACCGGAAGGTACGGTGCTGTACGGAACGTACGACACCTGCGACACGTGCGAGATATGCTCGGTGGACGAGTCGCCGGAATTTGTAGATACAACCATGGCAGCAAAAGCGAAGGAAAGTGGGTCGACGAGAGATGGAAAAATCCATTGTAAAAAATGCTTCGGGTGTAACGTCGTCTTATCGCGGTTGGAATCGAATCAAAATTTGCACGGGAAGAAAGTGAAGATGTTTGCTGGCGCTTCCGGAGCAGCCGTCGTGAGAGGGTACACGAAAGAACACGGAAACGTGATTATAAAGTCCTGGTGCGATTTTGGTGGGTACAAGCAACACCCGGAAACCGCTGCGCAGCATCCGTTGAGGTGCAACGAAGAGACTCAATCGAAAAATACCCAGTGTCCAGCTAAAGGCGGCGTTTATGCGTACGGTGAGTGTAACTACAGGTTCCTCAACGCGCTCGATAAGTTAACTATAGACGCGAATTTAACTGGCGTCGTCCCTCGAACGTGGACTGGGTCCGTGAAATCCTTTTTACCGTGGGATGGACACGCTGTCCAGGGCCGAAAAATTGACGTGCGCTCGCAATTTTATGAGGTTGCGAAAGGCTACTCCATCGAAGCTGTTTACGGAAGCTCAGTTGCCCAAAACACCGTGGATATGTTCAAAAAAATCAAACACGAACAAATAATCAAAGCCGCTACCTTCGATTTGCTTTTCTCCGAGCAAGATAGACACGGTCAAAACGTTTTCGTCACCGAAGAAGGCGACATCACGCTCATCGATTCCGAAGGCTGTTTCGGTCCAACGAATTCCTTGTTACTTCCGGGGGGGCAAAAGTTTGAAGTCTACCGGATCGGATACAATGCGGTGTGTTGTGGCAACACCCCATTGCCGTGTCCACAACCCGCAGGCGAACGTTCGGCTCCACTCGTCGGCTTGGACTATCGATGCCATGCCAAAGACCATTTCATCGGTTTCGATTGGCCGAGAGGCGTGGAACCGTTTTTACACAAAATCCAGAAAATGACCGCAGACGATGTCCACAATGTCTACGAAATGACCAGAAAGGAACACGCCACCCACTTGAAAAGGACCGTCGACGAAATGCTCGAACTTGGTTTCGAAGGTTCTATGTTGAAAGCCTATGAAAGGCAAAAACGAGGCGACGGTCGCACCTACGGCAACAACTACTGGTATCCGATAACTCGAGCCTGTTGCGGGAACGACATTTGTCCGATGCGAGTGGATGAAGCGGTCGGTCGATTAAATATCGAGAAAAGCGCGCAAGGTGAGTTCGCGGAAAAGTTGTGGGGTAGCAGGTACGTCCACGGATTGGACGTTAAGAACTCCCCGTCGGATGGTTTACGAACGCTCTCTTCTTTAAACGTCCTGAAACCGGAAAAGAGAAGCGACGTCTTGCTCGATCGATTGAAACAAGAGGAAGGATGAGAGAATACCATACTCATATTTAGTAACGCATAGCGCTATAGCAAAAAATGTAGTGTAATCGTACTTCGTTTGTACGTTTGGAGAGTCCCAGTCGTAGCAGTCGATGCCGTCATCGCGTCTACTTTCTCGCTTCTTTCTCTTTTAATCAAAGTAAGTCTTCACAAAAAGACCAATCAATGTACGCAGAGTCAACTTCCTCTTCGAGGACCGCGCGGTGTCCCGTGGGAGCGAAGCATCGGCGTTCCATTTCTAGGGAGTGCTGTCGTCGACGAAGTCGTCGTGCGGCGAGCGACGACGCGAAAAAAGGAAGAATTACGGGTTTCAAAACTCGCGCGAAGACGACACAAAAGGAAGACGATACTACGAACGATTTTGACGCGACGGTGGCGGCGTTTGATGATTCGGAACGACATCATCATCAACCATTCGACATCTTCACCCCGTCCTCTTCGGCGGACGAAACCGTCGTCGGCGCCGAGGGCGTCCCGCAATTCATCATCGAAGCCGAGCGAAAAGCCGTCCCTCTGCGCCGGCCGAGACTCGCCGCGTACGCCATCTCCTCCTCCGTAGCGGCCGCGCAGTTGGTCTACATTCTGCAACAATCATCGTCTTTGGAAAGCCCGATCTTGGCGGCGGCGAGCGACGTGTGCGTGATGATCGTCGGAAGCTTACTGTGGAGAGAAGAGCTGAGAGGACGGGCGAAGCGACTGAAAAGGATATGGAAAGAAGCGAAAGAGAGAGAAACGGCGATGACGAGAGCAGAACAAGGGCTCGGAGAGACGGTGTGGACGGCGAGGATGAGGAACGTGAATAAGAAAGGCGTAGGAGAAAAGAGCGCTTCGGCGAGCGCAAACAGGAGCAAAGAGAGGAAGAAAGACGACGACGATAACGCGAAGGAAAAAGAGTACTATCCAACTGGAATCACCGTCACGGAACTGAAAAACAGCGAGAAAGAACGGCGAGTCGTCGAAGTGAACGGGAAGAAAGTCTTATTGCAATATTTCATGGACGAGTTGTACTGCGTCTCGAACGCGTGCCCGCACCTCGGCATTTCGATGCAAGGGAAAACGGCTCTGTTGAGTGCCGGGTTGGTAGAATCGAAGGTGGAAGGTTCGAAAGCGCCGTGTATCGTGTGCCCAGCCCACCAGACGGCATTCGATATGAAGAGCGGAGAGGTAGAAGGGGAGTGGTGTCCAAAATTGCCCGGGAAAGATATACCCGTGCTAGGGAAGGCGTTGGAAAAGGAGAAGAAACCGATCGAAGTGTTTAGGACGAAAGTAGAGGAAATTACTGGTAGCATATTAGTCGCCGTGCCGTGATAGCCATGCACGAGTTTTGATGTCGTATTATTGAGAGCTGCTGCCATTTGAGTCTCAAAAAGAGCACTAATAAGCCGTAGTAGTATTCTTTTTTGCTCCTTTTTCTTTCGTTCGTTCGTAGTAGTGTACAGTAAGTGGTTTTCTTCGATTGCTTTTTGGAAATGACATCACTCTTTTCGACGACGTAAACGACGACGACGACGGTTTGAAAAGCTTTCGTCGAGTTTTGCGCGACCAGAAAACCATCATCCCGTCGTCGCTTTGGTGGCTTTTTAACCACCAGTACTTTGGAGGGGCCCCTCTTTTGTGTTCAGCAAAGGAGAGAGAGATGATGCAGAGCAGCGATGGGGCCCCCCCATCGCAATCGGGAGCGGGGGAGCAAAGATTGAAGTCGTCTCGCCAGCGGCACATCGCGCAGGCGCTGAGGAAGGTGGACGACGCCGGGCGCGACGCCGCGACGCGCGCGCGGTTAGACGCGCTCGAAAGAGACGCGCTCCCAGACGACGACGAGGCGAATAACGGCGGCGACGACGACGAGGAATTCGTGGTGGAAGAACCGAAATTGGACGGGGCGATGACGAAAATCGTCGCGAAGAAAAAGACGTCGTCGAAGAAAGGCGGGAAAGGAAGAGCGACGCGAGATCGAGAGTCGAACAAAGGAGCGGCATCCGCAAAAACGATGAGAACGTTCAATCAACTCTTAGAAGCGAACGCGCTGGACGAAGCTCCGGTAGGAATACCGACGTACACGACCATCGCGGCTGGACCGCCGAGCAGCGGCGCGCCTCGAAAGTTTTGCTCGGTGTGCGGGTTCCCGAGTCCGTACACGTGTTCTCGATGCGGGATGCGGTTTTGCTGTAGGAAGTGCAATCAGATTCACTCGGAGACGAGGTGTTTGAAGATGTTGGGATGATGTGGTGCTTGGCGGAAAAGAAAAGAGCGCTGGTGTGCCGCTGGTTTTTGGCCCGAGTGGCGAAAGGAACACCGCCGTCGAGGCGTTTGCATGGACATGTTTCATGCAACCATCGAGAAGAAAAAACGCTAAAAACGCTTGTTTTTTTTTCTGAAAAAAAATAGGTTGAAAATCGTGCGAATTTGGACGATGCGTTTCCATTCGAAACGGAGCGCGTCCAACAACAAAAGTCCAAACGATGCAGCGATTGGACTCGTCCGATCTCGTCGGGTTGTGCGACGACGAGCTGTATCGGCGGTATTGCACGTGGCCTGGGGTGTATTCTGCGCCAAGCACGGAAGACTGTTGTCGAGCGGCGCACGGGGAGGAGGAATCAGATCCAGATGCACTGGTGAGACTGCACGTGGAAGAGGAAGAAGGGACGGTGTTGTATCACGCGTGCCAGGCGCAGTATTTCCACTCGCAGCTGCCGCTGACGGAGAACGCAGACGCGTCGTCGTCGAAAATAACGAGCGGGGGTACGCGACGGCACAAGAGAACGTACATTTCCAAAGAGTTTGCACAGATTGGGAGCACGGAAGCCTGTTCGTCGCTGAGAGCAGTGAAGAAAAAATTAAACGAGTGTCATCGAGACGAAGAAGGGTATTTTTATATCTTGCAGTTGAAAACGGAGCGGTTAAGTGGAGACGTGGAGATTTTTTTGGACGAGTATAGGAATAAACGTGTGAATGTGAGTACCAGCGGTGAAGAAGACGAAGGCGATGCAAAGAACGTCGCGAAGGTGAACGAAAGTAATAATAAGAAAGAAAGAGAGGAAGACAGTGGAGAGGAAGAGAACGAAGAGAATATTGAAGAAGAATTCGTGCGCGTAAAAGGGACGATAAACGTTGAAGCGATTGCAAAGATTTGGATCGTTCGGAGAGAAGGCGCGTACGGGATGAGTGGGAAGTTCACCTGCGTAGATCCGCCGATGATTTCAATCGATGATTTCTAATAATTCACTATGTAAAAATAAACTACAGCATTACACATGAAACAAAAACGAGCTTCTTCTCACGTGTTTCTCACCGTCAAAAGCCTATTTCGCGCATTTTGACCAACTGCTTCAACTCTTCGGCCCATTGGTCCATGCCTTTTTGACTTTCCAGTTCGGCACATTTCGAGTCTTCTTCTCTTCTCGTGGTTTCTACCGAGCACTTTCCCGTGTCGCAATCACCACACGCAAACAAACCTCTTTCGTTCGCCCACTTCCGAAACGGTTCGAATCGATCTTTGGCAAACGCGACCAATAGAACGCGCCTTTTCTTGGCCACGTTCGCAAGTTCTTTCGACCACACTAAATGATCCACTCGAAACAATTCTATCGATTCTGGTTCGTCTTTATTCCCTTCGTCGTCCGGTTGCGTACCGGGAGCGATGGCATACACGAAATATGGAAATCTTAGGCTAAACTCCGGGGCAAATCCTAACGCGTGTGCGCGCATGATAATCACCGATGGCATACCATCACTTAACGCACCAGTCGCGCTCAAACCATCGAGAACACCGCTCTGCAACTCATCCGCAGCGGATAAGATTATCGGAATCCCACCCACCATTGCCTCTCGGGGTGACAGTTGCAACAGCTCAATCTTCGTGCCTTTCCGCCTTGCTTCTTCGTCTAGACCGGAACCAAAATATTGCGTTCTACCCCAATCGGCTTCACCTATTGAACCAAACACTTCTTTTTTGCTCACTTGCTTCGTTTTCCTAGCCTTCCCGACAAAACTCGAGACTAATCGCAATCGTTTTGCATCCTTCACGTTCGGCAAAGCTAATTTCATTTGCTCCAACGCGAAGAATTGTTCCGGCGATCCTTCAAATATCCTCGCCACGCCTGGGACGGCGTTTTTCCGTAACGCTCGCGCGACGGCTAACGCGAATGGTGCTTCTTTCGCCCCAATCGCTAATGTGACGAGATGGTTATTGTTCCCGATGCGAACAAGGTCCCTTAAATGGGCGGAATGTTTCGATATGCGGGATCGCGCGTGTTTGCTTTTTCTACCGAGCAACGCTCTTCTGCTCACTCTATTCTCTCGTCCTTCCGATATTTCCTCATCTTTTACGACGTCGCTCATCTCCTCGCTATTTGCCAACGTATCTACCACTGCCTCTTCAATCTTCTCTTCCACGCTTTCCTCTGTTGCGAGTATCCCTAAAGCTTCCTTCTCCTCGTCTTCCTCCAAAGCTTCTCGCAACATCGAGGGGAACATACCTAATTTCTCCTCCGCGTCTTCATCCACCCCCCAATCGCTCTTCCCCATCCCTCGCAAGCGATATAGGTTGGTCTCCGAGAGAAAAGTGATGTAATTCCTCGCGAATCGACTCTCTAAATCTCTGGCTAAATGTTCAAACAAGGCATCTCTTCGCTCCTCTCCGGCGTTGGCAGACGTTAACCGTCCCAGGTACGCGCAGTGTCGATTATAAAAATATGGAACTTGCGCCGCTCGAATTCTCGCATCGCACGCGGATGCATCTTCGTGTATCTCCTCCAATATCTTCGGAAACATGTGCTCGTTATCCGTCGTCCCTAACAAAGCCTCTACCCCGGTCGCGTTGCTCAAAAATGCCTTCGCTTGCTCCAACCAACCAGACGCACCGCCGTCGCTCGACGACGATTCAGATTCGTATCCGTACATTCCTCCTTCCATCAAGTGTCCTCCATTCAAAGACACTCTATAGAACATCAATCCGCACGCGATCATCGAAATCAACGCGGCGGCTAAACATGTCGCGCCTCTCTTTCGCGCTCGTTCTGTTGGTACCTCGGTGTTCTCGCCGATCAATCTCGAGTCGAGTTCCCACGTACGCACGACCCGTGCGGCAAAGTACACGATTTTGTCGTACGCGTAGAAAATGTACGTGTGGCACGGCACGTGTATCGTGGATGAAGTCTCGTCGGAGATGGCGTCGAGGAGGACTCGATTCTTTTCTTCGGATGCGATCGATTTTTCTCGCGCCGAAGAAGACGATGGCGATGCGAGTTCGACGGTCTCGCCGATTCGATCTTCTCCGACGCCATCCTCGCCTTCGGTCGATGACGACTCCAAAGCCGAGGACATTTTGTTTTCGGCTGCTCGCGCGTTCGCGTGTTGCGGCCTCACTTCGGAAGCATTTTTGATGCCACGGCACAGGTGGTAGATGAAAGTGTGACGACAGAAAAAGCTCAAAGAGAAACAAGAAAAAAAAATGGGGTGGGGGGATGACTGATATCTCTGACGCGACTACAAGAACTATGGATATCATCACGCTAAAACAACCACTTCCTCAACTTACCCATTCTCAACCATTTCCTCATCATGGAAAACGTTTTCAGTTCGCTCAATCGAACTCGTAAAGCCATCTTGATGCGTCTTCGATCGACGTGGTTCTCGAGAAAGTTGACTTCGCTCCGCTTGGCTCTCGAGTCGGCGTCGAGTAACATCTGGATAGATTTGGAGGCTTCGCGCCGAGCGGTCGGGTAGCGATTGCCGGGAGTAAGAGCGCGGATAGCGACGAAGTTTAAGGCTTCGGTGATTTCTTTGGCTCGGGTGTCTTTCTTTTCGAGCTCGAACGCTTCATCTTCTTCTTCGCCATCATCTTCTTCTACCGAGAATATGGCGTCGGCGATTGCAATCAACTTTCTCGACGGTCGACCGTTCGGGTACACCTCGAATCGACTCCTCCAATTTTCGTTCGTTAACTTTAAGACTTTCTTGCGGAATAATCGAGGATTTTCGAATCCGTAGATTTTATCGCACGCCGTGAAGAGCTCTTTGAAAGATATCGTAATCGAATTGTGCGGGTTGCGGCTAGAGGTTGGTAAGAACCCATACCGACGCAATAATTCGCCGTCGGATAGTTCACCGTACGTGTTCAAGATTTCGTCACCTTTGCGAATGTCGCGAACGGCAATCATGTTCAAGCGTTTCGTCGAGGCATCGTGGGAGAGTTTCACTGAGGCTAACACAGGATGTGTGTGGTTTAGCATGTCCCAAAACGGTACTAACGCTTGCGTTTCCGTTTCATCTTCACCCAATGTGAATGAATATGAGGCGACTATGTTCACCGCATCTCGATATAAACGCGCGAGAGATTGACTTTGGGACGCTCCCTCTGCGTTGGCGGACGGTTTCGGAGACGAGATGTCTTCTTCATCCGCGCCGCTCGCATAATTGTTCTTCATTTTTAGTTTTTTACTACCGTTCAAGTTCCCGTTAATGTCGTCGTCGTCACCATCGCTATCACTCAGAATTGCCATCTCCACGTTAATCTCTCTCTCTTTATTCTTCTTCTCGTTCATCAATAGTTGCCCAATAGCCTCTCTCAACGCTTTCGAAACCTTCCCTTTGCCGTTCGCGATGGCCTCAAAAAATGGCCTCGCCACCTCCTCAAAGTGCAACTGAGTTAACGAGGGTACTTCTACACTCTCTTCATCGGCGTACGATTTAAATCTCGTCCAACAATCCGTCCCTCTCAACCGTTCCTTCTGTGCTTCCGTCCACGAGAGTAAACAATCGGAAAATTTCTTGACTCTCGGCATCGTCGCCAAATACGGATAATAATAGGAGTCGTTGCCTAACGCTAATTCGCACGTCACAGCGATAATTAAGGCTTCTCGTTGTAACCTCGGTTTGCCGTTATCCGTTCTATCTTCTTCTCGTTCTCGTTCTTGTTCTTGTTCTTCTACATTCGCGTCGGTCTCTTCTGTAACAACCTTTTGACAATCCCTTAAATTTAACGCCACGACCGCCGACGCGCAGGCGCTCGTTTTTTCTGCCAAGAGAACCGAGTCGTCCGGCACGGACACGACGATCGCCCCCGATTTAATATCCTCCGTTGCCACGCATCCCCGGTAGTATCTCGACGACGCGCTGCCGCCACTTCCGATGAAATTTTTGTCCAAAAAGTATCCAATCGCGCAGCCGTTGACGTCTACTTTTAACTCGCGTTTCAGGTAGTCCAGATACTTCAGTTCGATCGAAGAGAGAGGTTTTTTCTTCGTCGCATACCCCACATTTTGTTGCGGCGACGCATCGTCGGGAGGCAAAGAAGAACAACGTTGTTGTTCTTTCGCCGCCTTCGCGCTTCTCCTCGATGACAGCGGTGAACGCATTTTTTTTTTGTGGTGCTTCGGAGAACTCCAAGACAGTTTCTTTTGTAAGAGTCTAAAACCCTAAATAAAAAAAAGAGGAAGAAAAAACGCCTCGTTTAAAAACAATTCCGCATGTCTTTTCCCTCTCGGACAAAGAGACCAACGAAGGCAAAGCGTTAAGCGTTTAGGTGCGAGAGGAAGACGGCGAACGGACGTCCGCGAGACTCCCGTCTCCGGTTTTTGCGTAAAAAGAGGGAGCAGAAGAAAGTTTTTCCACCTTTTTGGTTGTGTCGTGCTGTGACATCTTTGAAAGGGCGGGGTGTTTTTAAGTGTGCGAGTCTTTTCTTTTCTCTTCGCGTGTCTCGTTTTTCGTTTCTCGCGGGGGAGGGCGGCGTGAAAAGAAGGCGCGTTTTGCGCGTTCTCGAAGTCGAGCGATGATGGAAAAAAACCTTCCTTCAATTTTCTGAGATCGTTCCGACGGCGTCGTCGGAACGATCGCGGAAGACAAAAGTGTACGCGTACTTCTGAGCTCGCACACTTCTTTTCTTTTCTTTTCGTTTTTGTATCGAACGCGTTTTGAGAGAGAAAAAGAAGAAGGTGGATGTTCTTCGGTTTCTCGGCGTCGAGCGATGATGATGAAAGACGACTGAGATCGTTCCGACGGCGTCGGCGGAACGATCGCGGAAGACAAAAACCGAACCTAAATTCTGAGCTCGTCGGTCGCTCGGTCGCGCAACTTTTCTTCGTTCGATCTCTTGGAATTTGCTCTTTCTACCCGATGTTTGACTTTTCTCGAGCAGGAAAAAGAGCTGGTGTTCGAAGTCTCTCTTCCTTGTCTTCAGGTCAAACATGC
>MDTG01266918.1_pt1 | contig 18441 bp, 16 predicted proteins | sample 811421 | NCBI WGS metagenome assembly MDTG01 (sample SAMN05326645, study PRJNA326480) | marine metagenome | isolation source: seawater | place: Pacific Ocean: South East | collected 2011 | reverse complement strand
CCCGGATGGCGAATGGTCTCGCTTTCAGATGCCAGTCAGGGGGATCGTTTTGACGAGCAGGAGCGGCGTGGACAGCTGCGCGGGCCGGCCGTGCTGGCCCACGAAATCAAGAACCCGCTGGCCGCGATACGCGGCGCCGCGCAGCTGCTGCAGCGCAAGTTGGGGGAGGGCGAAGCACCGCTGACGAACCTGATCGCGGACGAGGTGGACCGGATTGCGCAATTGATCGACAGGATGCAGCGCCTGGGCCGCGAACGGGCCGAACCTGTCGGTCCCGTCACTCTGCATCAGGCTATTCGCCGGGCCTACGAAACTGTGCGAATTTCCACCAATTCGGTCGTCTCTTGGAAAGAAGAATTCGACCCCTCGCTGCCGCCTGTGCTGGGGAACGAAGGCGCACTGGTTCAGGTGCTGGTGAACCTGATGGCCAATGCTCGCGATGCCTGCAGTGAAAGCGTGGCCCCGCAAGTCGTTGTGCGCACCAGGTTCGTCAGCGGCATCGTGATGAACGTCATTCGCCTTGGCCGCCCCGTGAAGCTGCCAATTGAAATCCAGATCAGCGACAACGGACCAGGCGTCGATCCGGCAATACAGGACGATATTTTTGAGCCATTCGTGTCCAGCAAGACAAACGGCCAGGGGCTGGGACTGGCACTGGTGCAAAAGCTGGTACGCGATATGGACGGCCGGGTTAGCCACGAACGAGACGAGGCCGCAGGGTGGACGCATTTCCGCGTTCACTTGCCGATGGCCCGCTGATTGAGGGAAAAGAAGCATGGTTCATCGCGCCCTGCTGGTTGAGGATGACAACGCTATCGCCACGGTGATCCGTGCGGCGCTTGAGGATGAAGGCTTCGAAGTCGATAGCACTGATACTGTCGCGGGACGCGACATCGCACTGTCGCAGCAGGATTACGGTGTCATGCTGACTGACGTCATGCTGCTGGATGGCGACGGAATTGAAACCCTGGGTGCTGTTCGGGAAAACTACCCCGATCTGCCGGTAATCATCCTGTCCGCCCAGAACACCCTTGATACCGCCGTGCGCGCGACGGACCGCGGGGCATTTGAATACTTTCCGAAGCCCTTTGACCTGAACGAGCTGGTGCGGGCAACGCGCCAGGCGGTTGAAAGTCGTAAAAAGGGAATGTCTGGCGGTGATGACTATGGCCAGGAATTGCCTCTGATCGGTCGAAGCCAACCGATGCAGGAGGTCTATCGCCTGATCACCCGCGTCCTCAATAATGATCTTACAGTGCTGGTGTTGGGCGAGAGCGGGACGGGCAAGGAACTGGTGGCTGAAGCCATCCATGAACTGGGTGCCCGCAAATCTGGTCCATTTGTCGCAGTCAACACGGCTGCCATTCCGCGCGAGTTGATCGAAAGCGAGCTGTTCGGTCACGAAAAGGGCGCGTTTACGGGTGCAACCGCGCGCAGCATCGGCAAATTCGAGCAGGCGCAGGGTGGAACGCTGTTCCTTGATGAGATCGGAGACATGCCGGCAGAAGCACAGACGCGGCTTCTGCGCGCATTGCAGTCCGGACGGATACGACGGGTTGGCGGGAGCGAGGAAATCGCCGTCAATGTTCGTATTATCGCGGCCACCAATCGCGACCTTGTGCCCTTGATTGCCGACGGTGATTTCCGCGAGGACCTCTATTATCGGCTGAACGTGGTGCCTATCAAATTGCCGCCGCTGCGCGACCGGACGGATGACATTGCGCCACTGGCGCTGCATTTCCTGTCGAGAGCGGCCAATGAAGGGCTGCCCAAACGCGCACTGGGAGAGGACGCTGCCAGTTTGCTTACGAAGCAGCAATGGCGAGGCAACGTGCGCGAATTGCAGAACCTTATCTACCGCGCGGCATTGCTGACGCGCGAGGATGTTATCGATGCTGCGACAATCGCTTCCCTGCTCGACACAGCGCCGCTTGCGAGTGGAGAACCGCGAGGCGGAGATGTTTCGTCTATGATTTCCGATTGGCTCGAGGCGACTCAGTTTTCCGAGGGGAATCTCTACCATGAAGCGCTGGCCGAACTGGAGCGCCCGGTTTTCCGGCATGCATTATCGCGGACAGGGGGCAATCAGCTAAAGGCCGCGCAAATGCTGGGGATTAACCGAAATACCTTGCGAAAACGCCTGTTCGAACTGGACATCGATCCGGAGAGTTTTTCGCGCATATAGGTGATTACGGCGCATTTCTCTTGCAAAGCTGCAACAGCGTTGTTGTATGCCTGCAACGTGACTGATGTGCCACACTCCGAAGCGGCCGAGACTGCCTTTAATCGCTCGCGTTTCCTGCGTCGCTTCGCGGTGGCGTCAAGGCGGCTGAACCTTTTCCTTTGGCTGGAATTTCTCTGCTACATCGCGCTCGCCCTGATGGTGCTGACGGTGTGGTTTACCCTTTCCGGGCGGCCTAGCGATGGCGAGCCGATTCCATCCTGGCAGGCAGCGACATTGCTGGTGGGCACCTTGCTGCCTGCACTGGGCGTAATCGTCCTGTGGGGTCGCAAGATTGCCATTCGCAGAGCTGGCAGCACCACCGCGCGCCTGCACGTGAACCTGGTGTTTTTCTTCTCCCTGCTGGCAGCCATACCCACGCTGTTCGTGGCCGTCTTCGCTTCCATCCTGTTCCAGTCGGGGGTGCAATTCTGGTTCAGCGACGACTCCCGTGGTATTCTGGAAAACGCCAACAATCTGGCGGAGGGTTACTACGACGAAAATCTGCGGGGCGTTGGCAACAATGCCGTCGCGATGGCTGGCGATATGCGGTTCGTCATGCAGAACGTTCCAGTCGCGAGCGTCGAATTTATCGATCAGCTGTACAACCAGGCCTATTCACGCGAACTGAGCGAGGCGGCAATCATCCGGCTGACAGGGGATGGAGAGTATCGCCTGATCGCCTTGGCCGATCCTGACGACGATCGCGAACGTCAACGCATAAGCAATGACACCGTCGAACCACTGCGAAGCGGCCAGCCGTTCTCTGTCTCCTCCACTCCCGAAAGGACGGAGGCGACAGCTATGCTCGATCGCGAGCTGGATCTCTATGTCTATGTCGCGCGAGATGCTCGGCCCGAGGCTGCGCGGCTGTACAGGCAGGCCCAGAATGTCGCAGGCGCCTATGATGATCTGACCGAGCGCGCGAGAGTGTTGCAACTGCAATTCAACTTTGCGCTGTTCGGCGTGTCATTGGCGCTCGTCGCGTTGGCGGTGTGGGCGGCGTTGCGCTTTGCCGACAGACAGGTGAAACCACTGGCTGAACTGGCTGAGGCTGCTCAGGAAATCGGTGCGGGCAACTATGCCATGCGCGTATCCGGTCGCACCGGGCAGGACGAGATCGGGCTGCTCAACCGGGCATTCAACCGCATGACCGCACAGATTGAGCGACAGACCGATGCGCTTCTCGGCGCGAACCAGCAACTCGACGAACGCCGCGCCTTTATCGAAGCGGTGCTGCAGTCGATCACCGCGGGGATCGTCTCCATCGACGGGGAAGGGCGGATTCAGCTGATGAACAGCTCTGCCCAGCGTCTGCTGCTGGACCGTGAGGGGCCAGTGCCGGTGGACATGCCACTGGAAGATGTTGCTCCGCAGCTGGCACAGCTGGTGAGCGAAAGCTCAATGAGTGAAATCATCCAGATCAGCCAGGGCGGCGAGTTGCTGACGCTGGCCGTGCAACTGGCGCCTGATGCGGGCGGCTATGTAATTACGTTTGAAGATATCACCCGGCAGCTGCTCGACCAGCGTCAGGCCGCATGGTCCGACGTGGCGCGCCGTATTGCGCATGAAATCAAGAACCCGCTCACCCCGATCCAGTTGGCGACAGAGCGGCTGAAACGGCGCTATTCGAAGCAGATCGACCAGGATGTGGAACTGTTTGAAGAGTTGACAGGCACGATCATTCGCCAGGTAGGCGATCTGCGCAAGATGGTGGACGAGTTTTCCAGCTTCGCCCGATTGCCAAAGCCCGTATTTCGCAGCGAGGATGCGGTGGATCTGGTGCGGCAGGCGCTGTTCCTGCAGGAAGTCGCTCACCCTGAAATCAGCTATGTTTTCTCGGCATCGGATGACTTGCCGATGATCGAATGCGACCGCCACCAACTGGGGCAGGCGATGACCAATGTGCTGAAAAACGCTGCCGAGGCGGTGGATGCACGCATCCCGGACGCACCTGCGGATTGGCGCGGACGTATCGGTGTGGCGATGAAACGCCATGACGAACACATAGAAATCACGATTTCCGACAACGGTATCGGCCTGCCGCAAGGCGGTGAGAACGTGATCGAACCCTATGTCACGACGCGAGAGAAAGGCACCGGCCTGGGCCTCGCGATCGTGAAAAAGATCGTCGAGGAGCATGCTGGCGATCTTGAATTCGCCGCCCGCCGCGAGGGTGGAACCCAGGCAATACTGCGATTTGCTATTCATCCCGGCGATCTGGATGAAAGCAGTGAGGCAGCCCAATGACACTTGCAGGAGAGCTCTGAATGGCACTCGATATCCTGGTCGTCGATGACGAGCGCGACATTCGCGATCTCGTGGCCGGCGTCCTCAGCGACGAAGGTTACGATTGCCGCACTGCTGGCAACAGCAGTGATGCACTTGCCCTGATTGACGAACGGCGTCCAAGTCTGGTGCTGCTGGATGTCTGGCTGCACGGCAGTCCGATGGATGGGCTAGAAGTGCTGGATGCGATCAAGCAACGCGAACCCAATCTTCCGGTCATCATTTTCTCCGGCCACGGCAATGTCGATACCGCCGTCTCTGCCGTCAGCCGCGGAGCGATGGACTTTCTTGAAAAGCCGTTCGAGGCGGAAAAGTTGCTGCACCTGGTGGCGCGTGCAACCGAGACGGACCGCCTTCGCCGCGAAAACGAGCGTTTGCGTGAAGGCATGGCAGGTGCCGATGAATTCACAGGCAATTCCGGCGCCATCAACGCAGTGCGCGCCACTTTGAAGCGCGTTGCGAATACCGGAAGCCGTGTGCTGGTTAGCGGCCCGGCAGGGGCGGGGAAGGAAGTGGCCGCCCGGCTGCTGCACGCCTGGAGCCCGCGTGCCGACAAGGCCTTTGTCACTGTAAATTCGGCGCGGATTACGCCCGAACGTTTCGAGCATGAACTGTTTGGCGAGGAGGCTGATGGCAAACTGGTGCGCGCAGGCCTGCTGGAAATGGCCGACGGTGGCACGCTGTATCTCGATGAAGTTGCGGATATGCCGGCAAGCACACAGGCGCGCATCCTGCGTGTGCTGACCGATCAAAGCTTCGTGCGCGTAGGTGGGAACCGGCAGGTTGGCGTGGATGTTCGCGTCGTATCGTCCACCGCACGGGATCTGTTGACGGAGATTGAGGAGAAGCGTTTCCGCGAAGACCTGTTCTACCGCCTCAACGTGGTGCCGATTGATATTCCGCCACTGTCGGAAAGGCGAGACGATATCCCCGCCCTTGCCGACCATTTCTTCACGCGATACGCCCGTGAACAGGGACTGGAGCCGCCAAGCATAGCGCCCGAGGCTGTTGCGGCGATGCAGGCTTATGACTGGCCAGGCAACGTGCGTCAGCTGCGCAATGTCATTGAGCGAACGGTGATCCTTGCGCCGCGTGAGGATTTCAGCACGATCATGCCGAACATGCTGCCTTCAGAGATAACCGGCAGTTCGGACGACGGAGGGGGAGGGATATCCTCTCTCATGGGCGTGCCTCTTCGCGAAGCGCGCGAAAGCTTCGAGCGGGAATACCTGCGAATACAAATTCGCCGGTTCTCGGGAAATATCTCGAAGACGGCAGGGTTTATCGGGATGGAGCGGTCCGCCTTGCATCGCAAGCTGAAGCTGCTTGGGATGAATGAGCGAAACGGCAGCGGAGATGCCGAGTAACGCCCGCAATAGGACTTTTGGTCAGGTCAGGAACTATTTGCGGCGATAAATTTTTGATATTATACGCTGCACTGCACAAATTTGCAGCCGGCGAGTCTTTCTGCTGACACAGAAGGCTGGCCAGATTGCGGGCCGAGGCTCGCCAAAAACGATGGAGTCAAGAGAATGACCAAGGGCACCCTTTCCGCGCGGCCGCGTCCAGTCGCTGATCCTGCAGCGCATCCCGCGAAACCTTCCGCTGGCGCCACAAAGTCGGCTTCCGGCGCGAAGAACGCGAATTTGCAGGATGTTTTTCTCAATCACCTGCGGCGCGAAAAAACGCCCGTAACCATGTTTCTGGTGAAGGGCGTGAAGCTACAGGGTATCGTTACGTGGTTTGACAATTTCTCGATCCTGCTGCGCCGCGATGGCCAATCGCAGCTGGTTTACAAGCACGCAATCTCCACGATCATGCCGGGTCAACCGGTTGACGCAGCCCAATTCGGCAATGGTCCGGACGGCAACAAGAAACTGCGCCTTCTGCAGGACATTTTCCTCAGCCGCGTTCGCGATGCTGCTGTTTCTGTCACCATGTTCCTGGTGAATGGTGTCATGCTTCAAGGCCGCATCGCCAGCTTCGATCTGTTTTGCATGTTGCTGGAGCGTGACGGTTACGTTCAGTTGGCCTACAAGCATGCCGTGTCTACGATCCAGCCTGACAGGCCAGTCGACCTGACGGACGACGATCTGGACGATGACGAAGGCGACAGCGACTGATAGTTGACGACGATATTGAAGGCGAAGTTACCCGCGGTGCGCGGGCGCTTGTCGTGTGTCCGGATATCAAGGCGCACCGCCGGGATGACGACCCGGACGCGCGGCTGGAGGAGGCAAAGGGTCTCGCTCTCGCTATCGGCATTGTGGTCGCTGAAGCCTTTACCATTCCCGTTCGTGATGTGCGCCCGAACACCTTGTTCGGGGAAGGGCAGGTCCAACGCATCGCCTCTGATTGCGAATTATACGAAGCAGAACTGGTCATCGTGGACGGTGCGCTGTCCCCTATCCAGCAGCGCAATCTGGAGGAAAAGATCGGCCGCAAGGTTATCGACCGCACCGGACTGATCCTCGAAATCTTTGGTGAGCGTGCCGCCACGGCGGAAGGTCGGCTGCAGGTCGAACTTGCGCATCTGGACTATCAGGCCAGCCGTCTGGTGCGCAGTTGGACTCACCTGGAGCGGCAGCGCGGTGGCTTTGGCTTTCTCGGCGGCCCTGGCGAAACGCAGATCGAGGCGGACCGCCGTTTGATCCGCGATCGCATGGCGAAGCTGCGCCGGGAGCTGGAGCAGGTACGCAAGACCCGCGAGCTTCATCGGAAGCGGCGGGGAAGGGCGCCTTGGCCCGTGATCGCCCTTGTCGGCTATACCAACGCGGGAAAATCGACGCTTTTCAATCGCATGACCGGTGCAGATGTCATGGCGGAAGATTTGCTGTTCGCCACTCTTGACCCGACCATGCGGGCCATCACACTGCCGGGTGTGGAGAAAGCCATTCTCTCCGACACGGTGGGTTTCATCTCGGACCTTCCCACACAGCTTGTCGCCGCTTTCCGCGCTACACTTGAAGAAGTGACTGCTGCCGATATTGTTCTGCACGTCCGCGACATCGCCAACCCGGATACCGCCGCGCAGAAAAGGCAGGTACTACAGGTGTTGGCAGACCTTGGCGTTACCGACGAGGAGGAGGGGGAAGACGAGCGCACGACGATCCTCGAAGTCTGGAACAAGTGGGATCTGCTAGGCCCGGAAATGCGTGATGAGTTGCGCGGTGTCGCGGAGAATGACGATCGGGTTATGCCGATTTCCGCTATCACGGGAGAAGGCGTTGAAGCCTTGCGCGAAAAGCTGGGCGCCGTCCTGACCGAGGGCGCACGAAGACACTCGCTAATGTTACCGGCGTCTGATGGCGCGCGCATCGCATGGCTTCACGCCCACGGCGAAGTTTTGTCCGAAAATGATGGGGGCGAGGGCAAGGATGGTCCCATGCGACACATCGAGGTTCGGCTTACCGAAAAGGAATGGGGACGCTTCGCGGCGCTTTAGACGTCTTTTTCGCGACGTTTGACTTCCTGCCACAAGGCTTCCTTTGCATCCAGATCACGGTCTGCGAAGTTGTGCCCGGCAATATGTTCCATCGCGCGGTATCGGCGTTCGAATTTGGCGTTGGCAGCCTTCAGCGCGTCTTCTGCACCAATACCGTATGATCGCACGAGATTGACAGCCGCGAACAACAAATCGCCTGCTTCTTCTACGCGATGTTCCTCGTCCGCTTCACGCAGCTCGGTCATTTCCTCTAGCAGCTTTTCTGCCGGGCCTTCATGATCAGGCCAGTCGAAACCATCGCGTGCGGCACGCTTCTGCAGTTTCTCGGCACGTAGCAAGGCTGGCAGCGCGAGCGCCACACCATCCATGGTGCTGGTTGAACCGCTATCAGCGCGTTCCGCAGCCTTTATGTCCTCCCAGCGCTTTGTGTCCATCACCCCGCTTTCGTTTCCGAAGATGTGCGGATGGCGTGCTTCCATCTTGTCAGAGATGGCGCGTGTAACGTCATGAAAATCGAAGTGACCGGCCTCTTCGGCCATGCGCGCATGAAAAACGACTTGCAGCAGCAGATCGCCAAGTTCGCCGCGCAGATCCGCCATGTCATCGCGTTCTACAGCATCGGCGACTTCGTAGGCTTCTTCGATCGTATAAGGCGCGATAGTCTTGAATGTCTGTGCGACATCCCATTCGCAGCCATCTTCCGGATCGCGCAGGCGAGCCATGATCGAGAGAAGGCGGGTGAGTTGTTCGGACATCGATTGCTCCGGCGCTCAATCAAATTGGAATTGATAATATATATTATGTTAAATATTGATGGTGCGAGGGAAAGGGCGCTTTCTGGCCACCGGCTAAAGGACCAATGTAAAAAGAAACGCGACCCCGGTGAAAATGCTGGCCCAGATCAAGGCCATCCTGATTGTCTGCGACATGCCAACCTGGTGCGAACGATAAGCGCCAAGCACCAGTATCAGACAGCCGACAAGCGCGACAATCGACACCAGCGATGCATCGTTCATGCGATCAATTCCATACCATCATAGCCCACCAGCACATTGTCTGGCACTTCGGCGCTGAGCGTGGCAAAATCCATGCTCTTGTCGAGATGAGACAGCACAGCAGTTTGCGCTCCACAACGTTCCACCAGTTCCAGAGCCATGCCAAGATGCGCATGCGTGGGATGCGGCTCACGGCGCAGGCAGTCCGTCACCAGAATATCTATATCCTCGAACAGCTCGACCATCTCATCGGAAATTTCGCTGAAGTCGGTCGCATAACCGATTGATTTTCCGTCCGCTTCAAAGCGATAGGCGGTCGTCGTGATCGGCCCGTGCGGCATCTCGACACTATCGACAGCGAAGCCCGCATGGATGCGCAGCGAATCCAGAGAACTCAGCTCGACAATGGTGTGATAGCCGTGTTGACCCGAGAAAACGTAGCCAAACCGGTTGCGCAACCGCCGGCAGCACTCGCGCGACGCAAAACCCGCTATCGGTCCGCCACGGCCATAACGCATCGGACGCAGGTCATCGATTCCGTGACAGTGGTCCGCATGGTCATGCGTCCAGAAAACACCGTCAACCTTGTCGATCTTGTTTGCCAGAAGTTGGTGTCGCAAGTCTGTTGAGGTGTCCACCAGCAGGCGTTTGCCTTCGTCGCTTTCAACAATGATGGAGACACGGCTGCGTCGGTTCTTCGGCTCGTTTGGATCGCAATCTCCCCAGTCATCGCCAATTCGCGGCACGCCTGTCGACGTACCGCTACCGAGCACCAGCAGCTTCACGAAGCGACCTCTGCTTTCGTGAACAAATTGAAGAAGTTGTGGGACGTGCTTGCGGCAAGATGTTCAACATGCTCTCCGCGCAGTTCAGCCACGAATTCTGCCGTGTGACGCACGAAAGCCGGCTCGCAGGTTTTTCCGCGATGCGGGACAGGCGCCAGGAACGGGCTGTCGGTTTCCACCAGCAGCTTGTCTCCCGGAATTTCCTTCGCAAATTCCTGCAGTTCCCGGGCATTCTTGAACGTGACAATACCTGATAGGGAAATGGTCAGGCCAAGGTCCAGCACCTTGCGCCCGAAATCGGCGCTGGCTGTAAAACAGTGGATCAGTGCGGGGAAGGCCCCCTTCCCCATTTCGTCCGCGAGAATATCGGCCGTGTCGGCTTCTGCCTCCCGGGTGTGGATCACCAACGGCAGGCCGGTTTCCCGCGCCACGTTGATATGCATGCGAAACAAGTCGCGCTGAACTGCGCGGTCTGACTTGTCGTAATAGTAATCGAGCCCGCTCTCACCGATGCCGATGACGCGAGGATGATCGGTAGCGCTGCGAAGGGTCTGACGGCCCAGATCGGAATGCTGGTTCGCTTCGTGGGGATGGATGCCGACTGTCGCCCAGACATCGCTCTCACGCTCCGCCGCAGCCACGACATCGCGCCATTCGCTCTCACGTGTGGAAATATTGAGGAATCCGGTAACGCCAGCGGCGCGCGCGTTGGCCAGAACCTCGCCCTGTCGCTCGGCAAGTCCCTCGTAATTCAGATGGCAATGACTGTCGATCAGTGGCGCGTTCAAAGTCATTGAGCGCCCTCCACCTCGGGCAGTTCGAGCCGCGGAAATACCGGCTTGGGGCTGTCGATCGTTATCGTGCCCATCGCCGGATCGGACGCTGCCAAAGCCGCATAATCGCGTTCACCCTCGGGAATGGTCAGCGCGTCGAGGATCTTGCCAGATGCTGTGGGAATAAGCGGGGCAACGGCTATCGCCAGATCGCGGATGCAGCCGCATAATGTTGCCAGGACGCGCTTCATCCGTTCCGGGTCGGTCTTGCGCAGCGACCACGGAGCCTGGTCATCAACATAGGCATTGCAGGCGTAGACGGCCTGCATCCACGCCTCCAGCCCAGCGGCGAAAGCCAGTTGCTCGAATTGTGCGGGCAATTCCACGGCGCACGCCTGTCGCACGCGGGCGCGCAGTTGTTCGTCCACTTCCTCGACCGGGCCCTCTGCAGTGATTGTGCCATCGCAATTCTTGGCGATAAAGCTCATGACGCGTTGAGCAAGGTTGCCAAAACTGTTGGCCAATTCTGAATTGGCCCTGTTTACAATAGCCTCTGCGGAATAGCTGCCATCCTGTCCGAAAGAGAATTCTCGCAAGAGGAAGTAGCGCAGCACATCGACGCCGTACCGTTCCACCAGCTCTGCTGGATCGGTGACATTGCCGGCAGACTTGCTTTCCTTCTTGCCGTCGCGGCTAAGCAGGAAGCCGTGCGCGTAGACCTGCTTCGGCAATGCGATACCTGCACTCATCAGGAAGGCAGGCCAGTACACCGTGTGGAACCGGGTGATATCCTTGCCCACCAGATGCAGGTCTGCCGGCCAGAACTTGGCCATGTTCTCCGTCTTGTCAGGATAGCCAAGCCCGGTGAGGTAGTTGGTGAGCGCGTCGACCCACACATACATCACATGGCCTTCGCTTCCCGGTACAGGTACGCCCCAGTCGAAACTGGTGCGACTTACCGAGAGATCGCGCAGCCCGCCTTCGACAAAGCGCATCACTTCATTGCGGCGGCTTTCCGGTCTGATGAAATCGGGATTCTCGTTATAGAGCGACAGCAATTTGTCGCCGTAAGCTGACAGGCGGAAAAACCACGTTTCCTCCGCCGTCCATTCCACCGGGGTGCCCTGAGGCGAGAGCTTTTCGCCCCCTTCCCCTTCTTCCAGCTCGCTTTCGTCGTAATAAGCCTCGTCACGAACCGAGTACCAACCCTCATAACGATCGAGGTACAGGTCGCCGTTGGCTTCCATCGCCTTCCAGATCGCCTGACTGGCGCGGTAATGATCCTCTTCCGTGGTACGAATGAAACGATCATACGAAATATCGAGTATCTTGAACAAGTCACGGAAATATCCGGACATTTCATCGGCCAGCTCGCGCGGTGTCATGCCCAGGTCACGCGCCTTCTGCGCCATCTTCAGACCATGCTCATCGGTGCCCGTCTGAAAGCGAACCTCGCGCCCCATCTGGCGATGGAAGCGGGCGAGAACGTCGGCCGCGATCGTTTCATAGGCGTGGCCGATATGCGGCTTGCCGTTGGGATAATGAATCGCGGTGGTGAGATAGAAGGTGTCAGCCATTGGCGGGCGTCCTAGAACCCGCCAGACCTGCAAGCAAGGTGCCGATTTCCATCACCAGCAAGCCGGGATCGAAATTATAGGTCGGCGCCTGGCCAGCCAGGCGCACCAGCTCGCTATGCGTCTGGACCAGAGCCGGTATCTGCGCATGGCCGATGCTGCGCATCCTGTCTGCCACGACAGCGCGAGCCAGTTCGATTGCGGCAAGCTGCTTTTCGCGACTGGGACGTTGCCCCATCGCTCCTGCCAGTCGACCGCGCAGGGCAAAGTCAGGGTCGCCCTGATCGACCACCTGCTGCATCAGCGTATGGATCTTGCCGAGATCCAGCTCGACAAAGTCGATCGCAGCTCCGGGTGAACCGCTGGCGGCGGCGATAGCAGCTGTACGTTCATCTGCGCTGGCCTGCGGACTTTCCCGGGCCAGCACGGCATCCATGTCCAGATCGGAAACGCGGGGGAAGCTCAGCACCCTGCAGCGTGATCGGATCGTCGGCAAAAGACGTCCCATGCGATGTGCAATCAGCAGGAAGTACGTGCCCGCCGGCGGCTCCTCGAGACTTTTGAGCAGCGCATTGGCGGCGCTGGTTTCCATGTCGTCGGCCGGATCGATGATGACTGCGCGGCGGCTGCCCAGCGTGGGGCGGGTGTTAAGCCGTCGCTGCAACTCGCGGATCTGGTCAACCTTGATGTTGCGCGCCAGTTCATATGGCTTGCCATCGTCGCGCTTTTTCGCTTCGCCATCGTTCTTTGGTGGATGGCTGATGTAGCGGATATCGGGATGTTCACCCTCCGGCTGCGGAATACCGGCTTCCGCCACCAATTCGCGCGCTGCCGCCATGGCGAATGCGCTTTTGCCGACGCCTTTGCGGCCGGAAAGTATCCAGCCATGGTGCATCCTCGCCCCTGCAAGGGCACGTCGCCAGTCAGCCCACGCTTCTTCATGCCCGATGTAACTCAACCGCCTTCCCCGGTGAAAGGCACCATGGCACGCATGATACGCATGTGAACCTCGTCAGGCGTGCCGCTGGCATCGACAATCACGAACCGCTCGGGATCTGTCACTGCCAGCTGCCGGAAGTGTTCTGCCACGCGCTGGTGATAGTTGGCAGGCTTGCCGCCAATACGGTCCGCATCGTTGCCGTCGCGCTGATGCAGTCGCCGGGCGATCTCTTGCGTCGGCGCCTGCAGCAGGAAGGTAATATCTGGCATCAGCGCATGAGAACCAATGGTGTGAAGCGAGAGGACCGCATCGTCGGACCATTGCCCTCCCCCGGCCTGATATGCGCGGGAACTGTCGATGTAGCGATCGCATACCACCCAGTCCCCACGATCAAGCGCAGGCCCGATAAGGTTGCGCACATGATCGGAGCGGGCAGCGGCGAATAACAGCGCTTCTGCGCGCGTATCCCAATCGAATTGCTTGTCCAGCAACAGTTTGCGAATGGCCTCCGCTCCGGGCGTGCCGCCCGGTTCGCGCGTTTGCACTACATTCAGACCACGTTCGCGCAAAGCGTCCACCAGCATGAGGGCCTGCGTCGACTTGCCCACGCCTTCGCCGCCTTCAAAGGTTATGAAGCGTCCGCTCGTCATGCCAGCCATTTCCTCCAAGCGTTGAAAATCCTTTCGAAGGTATTGGCCCGGGCCACCGAAGCGCCGGCTTCCAAAGGGACTTCCAATGTCAGCTGCCCATCAACGCTGAGGCGCAGGCGGGCAATCTGATCACCCGCCGCGATGGGAGCCTCGACCGGTCCGCGATAGACGACTTCCATTGTCCATCGCCCACGATCTGCGCCCCGTGGCAGGGCAGCGAAAACGGGTTCGGCGGTTCGCAACGCCACGCTGCTACTGTCACCGTTCTGCACGTTTGCGCGGCCCACTTCGACATGCGACGGCAAGATCATTTCCCGCTCAAAGGCAGCGAAACCCCATTCCAGCAATGCGCGGGCGGTGGTGTCTCGGGTGTTGCCGTCAGGCGCACCGGCCAGCACCATGACAAGGCGGCGCCCGTCACGTTCGGCCGAACCCAGGAACGTGAAACCCGCTTCCCGGGTGTAGCCCGTTTTCATGCCGTCTGCGCCCTCGACGCGGCCTGTTACAGGGTCATGGTTGGCCTGTGTGATATCCCGCCAGCGCAGTAGACGATGGCCGAAATACCGGGCGTACAATCCGGGATAGTCCTGCACCAGTGCCTGCCCGAGAATCGCGAGGTCCCGCGCGGAAGTGTAGGTCTGGCCACCATCGGGATAGCCGTTGCCAGAGCCGAAATGCGTATCTTTCATGCCAAGGTCTTTCGCATTGGCATTCATCAATGCGACCCAGTTTTCCAGCGAGCCGGATGCGGCAACGGCCAGCGCCACGCTGGCATCGTTTCCCGATACAGTCGTGATGCCAAGAAGGAGCTGGCCGATTGTCGGTTTCTCGCCCGTTCGCAGAAACATGTTGGAACCTTCGGCGTACCACGCATCTTCCAGTTCCTGAGGATATTCGAACTGCATACCGACGCGCAGTTCGCCTTCTTCGATCAGCCTGAACGCGGTGTAGGCTGTCATCACTTTGGTGACAGAGGCAGGAACGAACCTGCGCGTTTCCTCTCTCGAAAACAGTGTCTGGCCTGTCGAAACGTCGACCAGCAGGCCTACCGGAATTTCTTCGGGAACAGGCGCGAGGCTGGTGGCGGGCGCAGCAGGGCTGGCGGCAAGGCAAAGGGCTGCCGTGGCCATCGCCAATGCCTTCAACTGGTGCACGCGCTCTCCACCGCTAGTCGCGGCAGGAACAGGTCTCAGCCGCTGGTCAGGATTCGTGCATCGCTATAACCCGCCCGCCGCACATTGGCGAGCGAGGCCTCGGCTTCTCCACGGGTGGGGAACGGCCCGGTGCGCACCCGGTAGAACTGGCCATGCTGCGATACTTCCCCGCCCAGAACGCTGGCGGCCCGGCGCGCGTTGTCCGGGTTGGAGAATGCAGCGGCTTGAACGACAAAGCTGTCTTCCGCTTCCGCTGGAAAGTCCGCCGGAATTTCCTGCTCTTTTTCTGCAGAAGCCACAGCAAGCGTCACTTCTGGCCCAACCGGAGCAAGCGGCTCCAGTTCCGGTGCCGCGGCGACAGTTCCCTCTGGATCTTGTTCAGGCATGGCGACTTCGCTTTCGGCGCTTGTCACATCCTGCTGCTCGTCCAGCGCAGGCGCTTGGGTGGCAGAGGGGAAGGCTGTCGAGGCAGCAACAGCAACAGTGTCGATGGCGCTGGGCGCAGCTGCACTCGCGGCAAGCGATACTGATCCGCTTTGCGGCAAGCGCCTGCGCAGCACCGTGAGCAACGAGGACGGCGTATCCATCCGCAAGGGCGCCGCCTCGCCGCGGCGAAGCATGGCGCGCTGTTCCTCCGGTGGATTGACTCTGCGAACGCGCACAGGCGTCTCCACGTTGCCTCCTAGCTGAGCCATGGCAGCAGGTGAGAGGGCGACGATGTGGTTCGTCGTCATCGGGCCGCGACGCTCAAGCCGCACAAGCACAGTTCGCCCGCTCTCCAGCGAGGTCACTTCGACGTAGCTGGGCACCGGCAACGTGTGGTGCGCGCCAGAATATCCCGTGGGTTCCGCTTCAAGCGCAAGGTAGCCCACTTCGTCGTAATTGAGGACGTCTGCCGGGGTGTAGCTGGTTCCCGCCACTTCGTATGGATCGCCCACAAGGATCGGATAGTCCGCCCCCGGCCCGTTACCAGGCAAAGAAGAGGCCGATGCGACCGTTTCGCGCCCGGACGAGCCGCAGGCAGCAAGTCCGGCGGCAATGATAAAGGTTACCAGAGCGTGTGTCCGGCAACGGGTCTTGTGGCTATCTAGTGATCTCATCTGCAAGCAATCCCACACTCATCGCGTAGTAATTCGAGCAGTTATATTCGAGGATAACCTTATAATTCTGGGTTAAGAGATACCCAGGTTCTGCAGGACCGTCCGGCTCAAACAGCGCTGCCATCACATCATCACCGATGGGCGCGCGTGGCTGAATGCCCCTTTGACGCCACTCGCGAACTGTCAGCCAGCGGCTGTGACGTTCGTGAACGCGAGGGCAAACCGGTGAAACGACCCGGTTTTCAATTCCGCTCCGATCCGCCGAATTGGGTACGAAGGCACGCACAGCCCACGGCTCTCCAGTGCGCCAGCCAGCATCACGGAAATAGTTGGCAATGGAATGCATCGTATCGACATCGGAGTTCCAAAGATCGCGATCGCCGTCGCCATCGCCGTCCACGGCCAGACGCAGATACACGCTGGGCAGAAACTGGCCGTTGCCAAAGGCCCCTGCCCAACTGCCGACGAGACGCGAACGCGGAACGCCCATGTCCACCATCTTCAGCACATCGATCAGTTCACGCTCGAACAGTTCGCGCCGCCGCCCTTCCCAAGCCAGTGTGGCGAGCGAGCGAGGCAGGTCGAAACTGCCCATTACCGAGCCATAGGCAGTTTCATGGCCCCAGATGGCAACGATGATCTCCGCTGGGACGCCGTACTGCCGCTCCACCTCGTATCCGATAGAACGCACCTCGGACAACTTGCGCACACCGCCATTGATGCGCGAAGCGGTGTTGTGGCGCTCAAGATAACTGGAAAGCCAGGGGAAGCCCGTTGCGGGATTGTTGGTGCTGCCCGATGAGGAGACGTTCTGATTGTCGAGTTCCAGCACACGGTTGTTCGGCGAAAGGCCGGTGAAAACCGCGTCGATGGTCGACTGTCTCACGCCTTCGGAGCGGGCATGTTGAGCGACAATGTCGAGATACTGGTCAAACGTCTCATTCTGCGCGGAGGCAGGGGCCGGAAGCGTAACGATAGCGGCGAGGACGCCGAGATGGCGCAAAGTCTTCAAAAGCATGTGAAAGAGCCTACCGCACTGCATCCCCCGATGGAATCCCCCAATTTAACAATGCGACGAGTTGCCGTTGGCTTGCGCCGGTATTGATAACCACGGATCGTACAGTTCTTTGCCGTTTGTGAGCGATTGATGGGTGACAATCGCAATTCTTGTCGTTAGCCAGCGCCTGCTCCGCGCGGACAGGTGGCAGAGCGGTTGAATGCACCGGTCTTGAAAACCGGCAAGGGTGCAAGCCCTTCGTGGGTTCGAATCCCACCCTGTCCGCCAGCGAGGCCCTATGACAGCTGTGGTTCTTCTTCCCGAACATCGCCTTTGCGTTCAGGTGATACACCATCAATCGCCGTGCGCTCGGGACGATAGCCTTCCTGCGGTTGATCAGTAATTTCGTATTCCATAGCAATCACCTCTCAGCATTCAAACGTGCGAAAGGTGATTGATTTCCGCGATTTGCGACCAGCGGTTCGTCGCAACTATTTACCTAGATATGGTTTGCTCGTCCGTATGCTGCCAGCACGCTTTCGTGCATCGATTCGGAAATCGTCGGGTGCGGGAACACGGTCTGCATCAGTTCGGCTTCAGTCGTTTCCAGTGTCTTGCCCACGACGTAGCCCTGGATCATCTCGGTAACTTCAGCGCCCACCATGTGCGCCCCCAGCAATTCGCCGGTCCTGGCGTCAAACACGGTTTTGGTGAAGCCTTCCGCCTCGCCCAGTGCAATGGCCTTGCCGTTGCCGATAAACGGGAACATGCCGACTTTCACTTCGTGGCCCGCTTCCTTCGCATTTGCTTCGGTCAGGCCGACTGAAGCGATCTGCGGGTGGCAATAGGTGCAGCCTGGAATGGCATCACGGTTGAGCGGGTGCGGGTGAACGTCCTTGTTGCCCAGTTCCTGCGCGATGGCTTCCGCCGTGGTTACGCCTTCGTGGCTTGCCTTGTGCGCCAGCCAGGGGCCGGGCGTGCAGTCTCCGATAGCCCACAGGCCCTTGGACTTGGTGCGACCGTATTCGTCGATCTGGATGAAGCCGCGGTCCATCTCGGCCAGCTTTTCCAGGCCGATGTTCTCGGTGTTGGGCATGATGCCGATGGCGACGATGCAGTGGCTGAATTCGGTTTCGGCGACCTTGCCGTCCTTGCCCTTGATCTTCGCGGTCACGCCCTTGTCGGTCGCCTTGATGTCTTCCACGCCAGCGCCGGTCATGATAGTCATGCCCTGTTTGGTCAGGCTCTTTTCGAGGAAGGCGGAGACCTCCGCATCCTCCACCGGTACGATTCGGTCGAGCATCTCCACGACCGTAACATCGGCGCCCATATCGTTGTAGAAGCTGGCGAATTCGATGCCGATGGCGCCGCTGCCGATCACCAGCAGCTTTTCCGGCATTTCCTTGGGCGTCATGGCGTGGCGGTACGTCCAAACGCGCTTGCCGTCGGCCTTGGCGAACGGCAGATCGCGGGCGCGCGCACCCGTGGCGACGATAACGTGTTTGGCAGTGAGTTTCT
>MDTG01429249.1_pt1 | contig 18442 bp, 13 predicted proteins | sample 811421 | NCBI WGS metagenome assembly MDTG01 (sample SAMN05326645, study PRJNA326480) | marine metagenome | isolation source: seawater | place: Pacific Ocean: South East | collected 2011 | reverse complement strand
TTTATTAAAGAACTATCAATCTCTTTAATTATTTTTTCAAGTAATCCAATTTTAAAAATTTTATCTATCACAAAAGCAAAATCTCGTTCTGATTTTTGATAGTCTGATGCTTTAAAACTTTCTTTGGAATACCTGATTTTTTTATTCGGTTCTGGCAGATTATTAAGAAAAATTTCAAATCCATAAATATTTGGTTCTTTGAAATCCAATTTTTTTATAATTGCGGGGTGAATTTCTCCAAAATAAGCTAGTTGAGGTCCTTTTTCTGATTTAAAATTTATAGAACCTGATCTTCCTGGATGATAACAATTTTTAGTATTATCGGTTGTAAAAAGATTATTTTCAGTAATTCCAAGTTCCACTAACGTCCTTATCAAATCACTTTTTATATCGTAAACGTCAATACTTCTCTCTTTTTCTATCCAACTTTTTCTATTTATTTTTCCTGATTTAAGCGCACCAACAATGATTTCTTGTTCTCCGGGATTTTTTCCAAAAAAAGTTGGACCAATCTCAAATAAAGAGAGGTCTTCATATCCTCTGTCTTGATTCTTTTTTAAGTGGATAGCTAGATTTGAAAAAATTGATCTTCTCAAAACATCTAGATCAGAAGAAATAGGATTTAAAATTGAAATTTCTTTTTCACCTTTTGAAAACTGCTTATCAATTTTTGAGTCCGTAAAAGACCAAGTAACTGTTTCTAAAAAACCTTTTGATGCTAAAGCCCTTTGAGATAAATGAAATAATTTTTGCTTAAAATTTAATGTTTCTTGATTTCTTGTTTTTTCTGGTTCTATTAATTTGATATGTTTAAAACCTTTTATTCTAATAAGTTCTTCAATTATATCGACATCTTGAGTAATATCTGGTCGCCAAGATGGAATTTCAATTTTTAAATCTTTTTTTCCTTTTTTACAGTTAAACCCTAAACTTGATAGTATTTTTACTGATTCATTAATACTTATGGGTACACCTATTAAACTTTCAAATTTGTCTATATTAAATTTTATAAAATCATTTTTCTTATGATTCTTCCCTACAACTTTAAATTTGCTAGCTTGTCCCCCACATAACCTTACGATTAGTTCAGTGGCAATTTCTAAACCATCGACTACAGAGTTTGGATCTATGCCTCTCTCAAACCTATATTTTGCATCTGTATCTATAGATAAATCACGAGCTGTTTTCCTTATTGATGAAGGTTGAAAATATGCTGACTCAAGAAGAATATTCTTTGTTTTTAGTTCAGTAGAAGTTTTTGTACCTCCAATTATTCCTCCAAGGCCAAGAACGCCTGATTTATCTGTTATAACACACATACCTTTTTTAAGTTTATATTTGTTGTTGTCTAATGCCTCAAACTCTTCACCTTCTTTTGAGTTTCTTACAATAATCTCTGTATCAATTTTATCAGCATCATATGCATGTAGAGGGCGATTTAAATCAAACATTACATAATTGGTTATATCGACTACTGTTGAAATTGGTTTTAAACCTAATGATAAAATCTTATTTTTTAACCATTCCGGACTTTCTTTATTGGTTATATTCTTAATATAACAACTTCCAAAAGTTGTGCATCCTTGATTTGGATCTTTAGTGATTGATGTATTTACCTCGTGCTTTGCAATTTGTTTAAATTTTTTCTTTTTAAGTGGAACTAATTTACCAATACCTGAAGATGATAAATCTCTTGCAATTCCTCTCACTCCTAAACAGTCAGCTCTATTGGGGGTAATAGAAATATCAATAACTTTTTCTGATTTACTTTTAAAGTAACTTTTTCCAATTTCTTTTTCTTTGCCAGTAAGTTCAATAATACCTTTGCTCTCGTCAGACAAATTCAATTCACTTTCTGAACAAAGCATACCTTTTGACTCTACTCCTCTAATCTTAACTACTTTTAATTGAAATTTTGTTTTTGGAATAATTGCACCTGGAGGCGCATAAATTGTTACTAATCCGTCTCTAGCATTAGGTGCGCCACAAACTACTTTTAAAATTTTATTTCCTCCAATATTTACTTCGCACACTTTTAATTTATCAGCATCAGGATGCTTTTCAGCTTTTACAATTTTTGCAATTTTGAAGTCTCCAAGCTCACCAGAGTTCTCTTTAATTCCCTCAACTTCTAATCCTATATTTGTAAGCTTATCAATAATTTCTTTTTCTTTTGATGTTGTTTTAAGATGTTCTTTAAGCCATGGCAAAGTAATTATCATTTGCTTAAACCTCGATAATTAGTTGGTACATCTAAAGGATCAAATCCAAAATGATTTAACCAACGATAATCTGTTTCAAAAAAAGATCTTAAATCATTTATGCCATACTTAAGCATTGCAAGACGATCTATTCCAATTCCAAAAGCAAATCCTTGATATTTTTTAGAGTCTACTTTAACATTTCTCAGAACATTTGGATGAACCATTCCACAACCTAAAATTTCTAACCATTTGTCTCCTTCGCCAATTATTATTTTACCTTTTTCAATTTTATAACCAATATCAACCTCTGCAGATGGTTCGGTGAATGGAAAATGGCTTGGTCTAAATCTCATTTGTACATTTTTGACCTCGAAAAATTCTTTAATAAAATAATTTAAACATCCTTTAAGATGACCCATAGTTATATTTTTATCAATATGAAGACCTTCTAGTTGATGAAACATTGGCGCATGAGTTTGGTCACTATCACATCGGTAAGTTCTTCCAGGAACTATAATCTTGAATGGAGGATTTCCATTAAGCATAGTTCTAATTTGAACAGGTGAGGTGTGAGTTCTTAATAACAATTTTTTATCTTTTTCCAAATAAAAAGTATCATGCATATCTCTAGCTGGATGATCTTCAGGGGTATTTAAAGCGGTAAAATTATTATACTCTGACTCTACATCTGGGCCCTCTGCTACTGAAAAACCAATTTCTGAAAATATAGAAGAAATTTCGTCTATAACTTGTGAGACTGGATGAATCTTACCTTGAAAATATGATCTTGAAGGTAAGGTAACATCAATTTTTTCATTTTTTAACTTTTCATTAATTTCTAAATTTTCAATTTCAAGATGCTTTTCCTCAATTTGATTATTTAAATCGTCTTTAATCTTATTTAATTTTGATGCAAATTCTTTTCTTTTTTCTGGATCAAGAGAACCCAGTGATTTAAATTGTAATGTGATTTGACCATTTTTGCCAAAAAACTCTGTTTTGAGATTCTGTAATTCTTCCTTACTTTTTACAGAAATAATTTTTGCATTAAAGATAGAATTTATTTTTTCCAAATCACTCATTTGATTATTGATTTTTTATATTATGTTGAAGTTAAATCAAAGACCCTTTTAATTCAGGGAGGATTGAACCTTTTTTACTATAGATTTAAAGACTTCTGGATTGTTATATGCCAATTCAGCTAATACTTTTCTATCAAGTTTTATCTTAGATTTAGCCAAACCATTAATAAACTTTGCATATGTCATACCTTCTAATCTCACACCTGCATTAATTCTTTGTATCCAAAGAGATCTAAATTCTCTTTTTTTTACCCTCCTGTCTCGATAAGCATACTGCATTGCTTTTTCCATAGCTTGTCGAGCTATTCTGATTGTATTTTTTCTTCTTCCGTATTGACCTTTAACAGTCTTTAGAACTTTTTTATGTTTCGCTCTACTTACTACACCACGTTTTGTTCTAGACATATTATCCTCTTAAATTATAAGGCATGTACGATTTAACAATTTTAGAATCTTGTTTGCTCATTATTGTAGTGCCTCTTTGTTTTCTGATTTGTGAATTCGTTCTTTTAATCATACCATGCCTTTTACCAGCTTGAGGCATTTTAATTTTTCCTGAAGCAGTAAATTTAAATCTTTTTTTTGCAGAGCTTTTTGTTTTAAGTTTTGGCATAAATATTTGGGTTTTATATAGGCAATAATTAATCTTTACAAGGTGATATTATCTTTATTTTAGATGGGTTGAATGATCATCACCATTTGTCTGCCTTCAAATTTAGGTTTACTCTCAATTTTTGCAATATCTTTTGTCTCATCGATAATTTTATCCATCAATTCTTTACCTAACTCTGTATGTTGCATTTCTCTACCTTTAAACCTGACTGTGAATTTCACTTTATCGCCTTTAGCGATAAATTTTTTTGCATTCTTAATTTTGAAATTATAATCATGTGTTTCAGTACCAGGTCTTAATTTTATTTCTTTTAAAGAAACTATTTTTTGTTTCTTTTTTGCTAAATTAGCTTTTTTTTGTAAATCGTATTTGTATTTTCCCATGTCCATAATCTTGCACACTGGCGGGTTAGCATTTGGAGAAATTTCGATTAAATCCAAACCTTCCTGTTTGGCTAACTCGATTGCTTTGTTTAATTGCATAGTACCTAGATTTCCACCAGTACTTCCAATCACTTGTACATCCAAAGCTCTTATTCTCTCATTAGCCCTCGGACCTTGAGGTTTACTTCTTCTTTGAAAGTAATTTGGTTTAGTAGACACTTAATTTAAGGGTAACTTATTTGCTTGAAGCATATTCTTTATTAATTCTTGTCTTGTAATTGTTTCTTGTTTTTCAGAACCGAGTCGTCTTATTGTGACTGTTTTATCTTTCATTTCTTTTTTTCCGCAAACTACTATTAATGGAACTTTAGCAAGAGAATGCTCTCTAATTTTATAATTAATTTTTTCGTTTCTTAAATCCATCTCACATTTTATACCTTCTTTGAACAAATCTTCAAATAATTTTTTTACATATTCATTGTTTTCTTCTGCAATTGAACACACTACAGCTTGTGTTGGTGATAACCAAAACGGCAGTTTTCCAGCATAGTTTTCAATTAAAATTCCAATAAATCTTTCTAAAGACCCAAACAAAGCTCTATGAAGCATTACTGGAATTTTTTTAGTGCCGTCTTTGTCGACGAATGTTGCTCCAAGTCTTTTTGGTAAATTAAGATCGACTTGTAAAGTTCCACACTGCCAATCTCGACCAATTGCATCTCTCAAAACAAATTCAATTTTTGGACCATAAAATGCCCCTTCTCCCTTATTTATAGTGTACTCAAGTTTTGATTTTTTTATTGCTGTTAATAGAGCTGCCTCTGATTTATCCCATACTTTATCATCTCCAACTCTTTTTTCTGGCCTATCTGAATATTTTAATATTACATCCTCAAATCCAAGAGCTTTATAAATTTCTAATATTAAATTTGTGACAGACAATGACTCCTCTGTTATTTGATCCTCCGTACAAAAAATATGGGCATCGTCTTGAGTAAATGCTCTTACTCTTAACAAACCATGAAGCGCTCCGGAAGGTTCATATCTATGAACTTTGCCAAATTCAGATAATTTAAGAGGTAAATCTCTATAACTTTTTAATCCTTGATTAAAAACTTGGACACATCCTGGGCAATTCATCGGTTTTACTGCAAATGTTTTTTCGTCAGGAGTTTCTGAAGTGAACATGTGCTCACCAAATTTTTCCCAATGACCAGATTTTTCCCAAAGTGTTTTGTCTAATAATTCTGGGGTATTTATTTCTTTGTATCCTGCTAATCTCTGTTTTAACCTCATATACTCTACTAGTCTTTGAAACAGTATCCATCCTTTTTCATGCCAAAAAACTGAGCCTGGACTTTCCTCTCGAAAATGAAATAAGTCCATTTCTTTTCCCAATTTTCTATGATCTCTTTTCTCAGCTTCTTCCAATTTATGAAGGTAATCATCTAAATCTTTTTTAGAACTCCAACATGTTCCGTAAATTCTTTGTAACATTTCATTATCAGAATTGCCTCTCCAGTATGCCCCTGATACTTTTGTCAGTTTAAAAGCTTTACCAATCTTTCCTGATGAAGTTAAATGTGGACCTCTACATAAATCGTGCCAAGTGTCTCCATGATGATAAATTGAAAGTTCTTCATTCTCAGGGATGCTCTCAATAATTTCAGCTTTATACATTTCACCTAATTTTTTAAAGTGTGAAATAGCTTTATCTCTTTCCCATACTTCTCTTCTAGTTTTTACATCTCTATCTATTATTTCAGACATTTTTTTTTCAATTTTTTTTAAATCTGATTCCGTAAATGGTTCCTTTCGAGCAAAATCATAAAAGAAACCGTTTTCTATAACTGGGCCAATTGTCACTTGGGTACCTGGAAAAATTTCTTGTACAGCCATAGCCATGATATGTGCCGCATCATGTCTAATTACATCAATACCTTCTTTGTCTTTTGCAGTTATAATTTTGACTTTAGAGTCTTTTGTAATTTCATAGCTTAAATCTTTTAATTCACCATTAACTTCCATAACCAAGGCTGTTTTTTCAAGAGATTTGCTAATTGATTTTACTAAATCTAATCCATTAATTGATTTTGTAAATGGAATTTTCTTTCCGTCTAATAATTGAATTTGAGGCATCTATTTTATTTCTAACAATTTTTTATACTCTCTTAAAGTTGAATCACACATAGCTTCTACATCATACTTTTTGATTATATTTTTTCTACCTTCATTACCAATAGCATTCAACGTATCCTGATCAAACCCAATAACTTCATTCAAAATTTTAGCAAGTTGTCTGGGATCGTCATGTTTATACAAAAAACCTGATTTACCTTTTAAAATTGTTTCTTGAGATCCACCATGATTACTAGCAATAATGGGTTTTCCCATTGCTTGTGCTTCAACTGATACTCTTCCGAATGCCTCGGGTTCTGTAGAGGCAGAAACAACTACATCAGCAAGTGAGTATGCTAACGGCATCTCTTTGCAATGTTCAATAAATTTAATTTTATTACCTAGTCTATATCTTTGTACTAAATTAATTAATTTTTTTTTATATACTTTTCTTCCTTGATCCGAGCCTAGAATTATTACTTGAAAATTTGTGTTGTCGTAATCTTCCATCAAAATGTTCAAAGCTTCGATTAATTTCTCTTGACCTTTCCAATAAGTTAATCTACCTGGCATAAGTATTGTAAATGTACTTGATGAAATTTCCCACTCTTTAATAAGTTTTTCCTTTTTTAAAATTGAAATATTTTTCGGGTGATAATAGTCAATATTGATACCTCTGAAAATAACTCTTAATTTTTTTTTTCTATTAAGATATTCGCTGTAATTTTCGTTAATATGATTAAATATAAAATTAGATCCAGCTATTGTTAGTCTAGACCTTAACATTATACTGTTATAAAATTTTTTAAAATTGTTCTTAAAATTATATGTGCCATGGAAAGTTGTTACAAAATTACGTCTAGTTATCAAACAAGCTAAATAGCATGACCACGCTGGAGCCCTACTTCTTGCGTGTATAATATTTATATTATTTATTAAAATTAATGTTGTTAAAATTATTGTATTGAAAATAATTAAAATTGGATTTTTAGAATGAACAGGCAGTCGAAATATCTTTACTTTATTTTTTTTAACATATTTTAACAGTTTGCCCCCTGAAGTGGCAATAAATGACTTACAATCTTTTTCAAACAGAAAGTGAGCTAAATCATAACATCCGGTTTCAGCTCCGCCAAAACCTAGTTTAGGAATAACTTGAAGAACTTTTATTTTAGTTGTCATCAATGTTATATATAACAAATAAAATTAGTAACTTTATATGAAAAAATTTAAGTATTTTAGAATCTCTAAATCCTCAAAACTTAGATATATAGACAATTATTACAAAAAAAAACTCTATCTTATTTTCCTTCCAGGTTTCATGTCAGATATAGAGGGGAAAAAACCTCAAACTTTTAAAAAATTTGCTATTAAAAATAAACTTGGTTTTTTAGCTTTAGAATATTCTGGTCACGGTAAATCAAGTGGAAAATTTATTGAAGGAAACATTAGTAGTTGGACTAAAGATGTCAAATTTTTAATTAAAAATTTAGTTAAGAAAAATGATTTTATACTCATCGGATCAAGTATGGGCGCTTGGATAGCATTAAATCAATTTAAATTTTTTAAAAAACAAATAAAAGGATTTATTGGAATAGGATCTGCTCCAGAGTTTTTGGAAAGATTAATGTGGAATAAATTTCCGAAAAAAACAAAGAAAGAAATTATTCAAAAAAAAATTGTTACTATTAAAAATGGTAATTACAAATATCCAATAACTTTACAGCTTATTAAGGATGGAAAAAAAAATAAGGTTTTATCAAAAAAAATTTACTCAAAAATACCAGTAACAATGTTTCATGGTAAAAGAGATGAGGTTGTACCTGTTATATTTTCAAAAAAGGTATTAAGTATTTTCAAAAAAGCGAAAAAAAACTTATTTATTATAAAAAAGGGTGATCATAGCTTATCTGATGGTAAATCTCTTAAACTAATCAATAATCAACTATCTAAAATTATAAAAAATATTCTTTAAACCTTGTTTGTAAGTAGGAAATTTTAGTTTAATGTTAAGTTTCTTTTTCATATTCTTGTTACTAACTTTTTTTGAATCCTTGTAAAATTCTTTAATCATTTTATTTTTAAATTTAGAAACAGGTTTAGGTTTAAGTGTTTTTATTTTTAGTAACTTAGCAGCAAAATTAGCTACTTCTATATTTGTTGAAGGCTTATCATCAGAGGCATTTAAAATCATTGAACGGTTTGAAGAAAAAAACATTTTTTTTATAATGTTTGCAAGATCTTCTATCCTTATTCTTGAAAAATATTTTTTTTCTTTTACATAAATTTTTGATGCTAATATTTTTTTTAGGACATTGTTTTCCTTTGAATAAATACCAGCAATCCTCAAAATATTAATATCGTGTTCTGTTTCATTCCTAAATTTAATCCATTTTTTTTCAACTATTCTTCTGCTTAGGCCAAACTTAGTTTTTCCTTTTAATTTAGAATTTTCATTTACCCATTTTCCAAAATGATTTCCATAAACACTTGTTGCTGACAAATAAATTAACTTTTTAAAGTTCAATCTTTTTAAAACTTTGTTGAATTGTTGTAACACTATATCTTTTCCTTTTTGAGGTGGTATTGACACTAAAATATATTTTGAATCTTTGAGGTATTTAATTATTCTTTTGTCATAATGTTTATCTTTAAATTTTAAAGACAAATATCTTTTCTTATTGAAACTAAGCGTTGCTGTTCTTTTAGTATTTGTGGCATAAAAAGAAAATTTTTTTTGAGTCTTTGATAAGTCTTTAATAAAGTATTTTGCAGTTTGACCAAAACCAAAAAAGAAAAATTTTGCTACAGGTTTCATTAAGCTGATTTAGACTTTAAATCTTTTAATGATATAGGATTTTTTAATTTGTCTAACATTTCTATCGGGCAGACTTGAATGAAATTGACTAATTCCTTTTTAAAATCATTAATTATTCTATTAGCAATTTTTGAACCTGTTTCATTATAAAATTGTTTTAGTAAATTTTCTAAATAATTTTTCCAATAGTCTGTTTCTACAGATTGCCAAATAATTGAGTTTGGGTTTACGTAGTTGCTAAAATTCCTATTTTTATCATAAACAAATGCTATTCCACCTGTCATTCCAGCACCGAAATTATCACCCACTTCACCTAAAATAATGGCTGTTCCTCCCGTCATGTATTCACAACCATGTGCTCCACAGCCTTCGACGACAGCTATCCCTCCTGAGTTTCTCACTGCGAATCTCTCTCCAGCTTGGCCTGATGCAAAAAGCTTACCTGATGTTGCTCCGTAGAGTACGGTATTGCCTATAATAGTATTTTCGTTTGACACTAGTCTACTTTTATTTGATGGACGAACGACAATGGTACCGCCTGATAATCCTTTACCTACGTAATCATTAGTATCACCTTCAACGATTAGCTTTAATCCAGTGGTTAGAAATGCTCCTAATGATTGTCCTGCCGATCCTTTAAGTAAAATATTTATCGTTTCTGGATTAAGCTTATTATTTCCAAATTTTTTATAAATATAATGAGAAAGTCTAGTTCCTACTGATCTAAAAGTGTTTTCAACTTCATATTCAAAATTATTTTTTTTTGTTATTTCAATTTTATCAGAAATTTCAGACCATATTTTTTCATCTAAAGTTTCTGGAACTTTATTAATAATTTTATCCTTGCAATATCTTGGATTATTTCCAGGGTCAGCTTGAACTAAAAGTGGGTTTAAGTCCAAATCATCTAAATTTGATGAACCCTTATTCACCTGCGATAATAAATCTGTCCTTCCAATAATTTCATTAATAGACTTATATCCTAAAGAAGCTAGTAGTTCTCTTACCTCTGTTGCTACAAAAGTAAATAGATTAACGACTTTTTCTGGAGTTCCAGAAAATTTTTCTCTAAGCGCTTTATCTTGACTGCACACTCCAACTGGACAAGTATTAGAGTGGCATTGTCTTACCATAATACATCCCATGGCCACCAAAGATGATGTGCCAAGACCATATTCCTCTGCACCCATCATAGCAGCCATAACTACATCTCTACCAGTTTTAATTCCACCATCTGTTTTTAAAGTTACGTTGTGTCTTAAATTATTTAAAGTTAAAATTTGGTTTGCTTCAGTTAATCCCATTTCCCATGGAACTCCTGCATATTTTATACTTGTTTGCGGGCTGGCTCCCGTACCTCCAGAGTGACCAGATATTAAAATTATGTCCGCTTTTGCTTTTGCCACACCTGCTGCTATTGTTCCAATGCCTGTCGAGGCAACAAGTTTAACACTAACTCTTGCTTTAGGATTAATTTGTTTCAAATCATAAATTAATTGAGCTAAATCTTCAATAGAGTAAATATCATGATGAGGAGGAGGCGAAATAAGCGTTACTCCCGGTGTTGAGTGTCTAAGTTTAGCTATTTCTTCTGTAACTTTAAACCCAGGCAATTGTCCACCCTCACCAGGTTTTGCGCCTTGCGCCATCTTAATTTCAATTTCATTTGCGTTATTCAAATAATCTACAGTGACTCCAAATCTTGCCGATGCAATTTGTTTTACTCTTGAATTAGCTGAGTCTCCATTTGAAAGAACCTTAAATCTTTTTGCATCTTCACCACCTTCTCCACTGCATGAGGCACCTTTAATTCTATTCATGCCTATAGCTAGTACTTCATGAGCTTCGGCTGATAACGCTCCATGAGACATACTTCCACTTCCAAAACGTTTTAGAATTTTCTCAACTGGCTCTACTTCATTAATATCAATTGGCTCCTTCTTATGATTAAATTCAAGTAAGTCTCGAAGATTAATAGGAGATAAATTGTGAATACCAGAAGAGTATCTTTTATAAAGTTCATAAGAACCTTTCCCTACTGCATTTTGCAACAAATGGATTAAAGTACCTTGATGTTGATGCTCCTCCCCACTTTTCCTATATCTATATAGTCCACCGATAGGCAAAGTGTGTACGTTTTTACTTGAAAATTTTTTGTGAAGTTCTTTTATTTTTTTTTCTATACCAATTATTCCTATACCTGAAATTCTTGATGACATTCCAGGGAAATAGTCAGATACAATTGCCCTGCTTAATCCAACTGCCTCAAAATTACACCCTCCTCTGTATGAACTAATGACTGAAATCCCCATTTTTGACATTATTTTGAGCAGTCCTGCATCTATAGATTTTTTAAATTTATCTACACAATTACTAAAATCTTGTTTGCCAAAAAGTTTTTTTTCATACCTTTGATAAATGCTGTCTATCGCCAAATATGGATTAATAGTTGTAGCTCCAACTCCAATTAAAACAGCAAAAGAGTGTGTGTCCAGTGCATCTGAACACTCAACATTTAAAGAACAATATCCTCTCAAACTTTGTTTAACTAAATGAGAATGAACAGCTCCAACAGATAAAGCGCTAGGAATACTTGCTTTTCTTTCTGACACATTTTTATCTGATAATATTAAAACAGAGCTTCCTTCACGAACCGCGGTTTCACATTCAGTTTTTATAGAGTCTATTCTATTTTTAAGAGAACTATTGATTGAAAATGTACAGTCAATAACCTTTATTTTTTTTTGAAAAAATTTACAAAATTTTTCAAATTGGGAATTACTTAAAATTGGACTGTCTAAAACATATATATTTTCCTCTGTTAAATTATCAAAATCTAAAATATTCCCTAAATTTCCAAACCTAGTTTTTAAACTCATAACTTTATTTTCTCTTAGAGAGTCAATAGGTGGATTTGTTACTTGACTGAAGTTTTGTCTAAAATAATGTGAAACAGGTCTATAATGGCTTGAGAGTACAGCTACTGGTGTGTCGTCCCCCATAGACCCGGAGGCTTCTTTACCCTCTTCTGCCATTGGATGTAATATCAATTCTAAATCTTCAATACTTAATCCAGATAAATATTGCCTTTTTTTTAATTCTCCTCCAGAAAATTTTGCTTTTTCTGTTTCAGTTGATACTTTTTTTTCAAGATCTATGATTTGTTTATTATAATTTTTATAATCTTTAGCTAAATAATCTTTAATTTGTTTGTCTTTAAAAAGTTTTCCTTTTTTAAGATCTATTGCAATTATTTGACCAGGTCCTAATTTTCCTTTTTCTATAATTTTTTCATCTGGAATTTTAATCATACCAGTTTCAGAACCTGCAAAAAATAAATCATCAGAGGTAATTGCGTACCTTAATGGTCGCAAACCATTTCTATCAGTAGATGCTAAAACCCATTTAGCATCTGTTGCACATATTGCAGCTGGACCATCCCATGGCTCTATAGTGCTATTAAGAAAATTAAACAAATCTTGATGGTTCTTTGGAACTGTTTTACTTCTTTTAGACCAAGCGTCAGGTATCATCATTAGTTTAATAAGAGGGGCAAGTTTTCCAGAATGAGTAAGCAATTCAAACACATTGTCTAGCGCTCCAGAATCTGAAGAACTTCTAATTACAGGTTGCAAGTTTTTTACATTTTTAAATAAAGGGCTAGACATATCCTGCTCATGTATCTTCATCCAATTAATATTTCCTTTAAGGGTATTAATTTCCCCGTTATGTGCGAGAGTCCTAAATGGTTGTGCTAGATCCCAGCTAGGAAAAGTGTTTGTTGAATATCTTTGATGGAAAATAGCAAATCTTGAAGTCAGTTTATTATCGTTTAAATCTGGATAAAATTCGGCAAGCATTTCTGCTAAAAACATTCCTTTATAAACAATCGATCTTGAACTAAATGAACAAATATAAAAATTTTTAAGCTGATTTTCTCTTCCAAGTTTTTCAATTTTTTTTCTTGCTTCAAATAAATTTCTTTCTAGATCATTAGTTTCTAAATTTTCATTTTTTTTAAACATAACTTGGGCGATTTCAGGTCTATTTTGTTCAGCTGTTTTTCCCAATACACTTGGATTGATTGGAACCTGTCTCCATCCATAAATAGAATAGTTGTCTTCCAATAAAACCGACTCGATTATCTCTCTACATTTTTCTTGTTCTGAGTAGTCTGTTCTAGGTAGAAATACCATGCCTACACACAATCTTTTACTTTCGTCTGGTGTATGGCCCGTTGTAATAATTTTTTCTTTAAAAAAATCTGGCGCAATTTCTATTTGAATTCCTGCACCATCGCCAGATTTACCATCGGCATCAACAGCTCCTCTATGCCAAATTGCTTTTAAAGCTTCAATGCCATATTCAACAATTTTTCTCGATTTTTTTCCATTCGTTGTGGCTATCATTCCTACACCACAAGCATCATGCTCCATGCTTTCATCATATGAATAATTATTTGATAAAAGATTTTTATTTTTTAAATATCTATTCATAAAAATTATGCTGCCTTTGAGGATTTTTCAGATTTAGATTTTAAATATTTTTCTATTTGAGTTGCAGCATCTCTACCATCTCTTATGGCCCAAACAACTAGGGAAGCGCCTCTTACAATGTCCCCTGCAGCAAAAACACCGTCAATATTTGTTTGCATTGTATTTAAATCTATTTTAATTGTGCCCCATTTTGAAACCACAAGATCATTTGCATTAAAAAGTTTTGGCAAATTTTCTGGATCAAAACCTAAAGATTTTATCACTAAATCGGCGTTTAGTTTAAATTCAGATCCAGGTACTACAACAGGTTTTTTTCTGCCAGAAGAGTCTGGAACACCTAATTTCATTTTATCGACCTTTACTGCATTTACAGAATCTGTGCCTAAAAACTCCTTTGGAGCACTTAGCCAGATAAACTCCACTCCTTCTTCAATTGCATTGCCGACTTCCCTAGAAGAACCAGGCATATTTTCTCTATCTCTTCTATACAAGCATTTTACAGTTTTCGCCTTTTGTCTTATAGCTGTCCTAACACAATCCATTGCGGTGTCTCCTCCACCTATTACGACAACGTTTTTTCCTTCAGCATTTAAAGTTCCATTGTCAAATAAATCAACTTTATCTCCTAAACCTTTTTTATTTGAAGCTGTTAAAAAATCCATTGCTGGAAAAATATTCTTTAGATCATGTCCAGGAACTTCTATTTCTCTAGCTTTGTATACTCCAGTTGCTATTAAGATAGAGTCATGTTCCTTTCTAAGTTGATCTAAAGTTTTATCTCTTCCAACTTCAAAATTTTGAACAAATTTAATTCCAGTTTCTTTAAGTAAATTAGTTCTTCTTTCAACAACAAATTTTTCTAATTTAAAATTTGGAATACCATAAATTAGTAGTCCACCTGGTCTGTCATATCTGTCATAAATTGTAACTTGATAACCAGATTTTCTTAGTTCTTCTGCACAAGCTAGTCCTGCTGGACCAGCGCCAATTATTCCAACTGATTGTTTTAATTCCTTTTTGATACTAAATGGTTTTACCCAGCCTTTTTCCCAAGCTGTATCGGTAATATATTTTTCAATTGACCCAATTGTTACTGTTCCATGACCTGATTGTTCAATTACACAATTTCCTTCACACAATCTATCTTGAGGGCAAATTCTTCCACATATTTCTGGCATATTGTTTGTGCTTTGTGAAACTTCATAAGCTTCTTTGAGTCTTCCTTCTGCTGAAAGCTTTAACCAGTCTGGAATATTATTGCTAAGAGGGCAATGTATTTGACAAAAAGGAACCCCACATTGTGAGCATCTGCTAGACTGTTCCTTTGCTTTAGTATTTATGAATTCATCATAAATTTCATTGAAATCTCTTCGCCTTGATTGCGTATCCCTTTTTTGAGGTGTTTCTTTTTTTAAATCTACAAATTTTAACATTTTTTTACTCATATTTTTCTTAAATAGATTAAAAACTTACAAAACAAAAGCAAATTTAGGTAAACAATATTTACCTAGTATAACAAAAACCTAGATAAATAGTGATAAATTTATGCATACCTGCTATGCATTCCAATGACATCAAATGAACATGCATACTTCATAATAAATTAAATATGATAGAAATTTTAGTTTTATCATTGATACAGGGTATTACAGAGTTTTTACCTGTCAGTTCATCTTCCCACTTAATCATAATTTCTAATATTTTTGATTTTGAAAATAATAAATTAGAAATTGATGTTTGCTTGCATATCGGATCATTTTTTGCTGTTTTGGTTTATTTTAAAGAGGACATCTTTAACTTTCTTAAAACAAAAGAATTATTAATTAAAATATTAATTAGTTCTATTCCAGTGATGATTGCCGGTTACATAATGGTTAAATTTGATCTAATAAATCAAATTAGAAACATAAAAGTAATAGGTTGGACAACACTAATTTTTGGAATATTACTATTTTTCAGCGATAAAAATAATACTTTCAATAAAATAGAAAATAACTTCACATGGAAAAACGCAATTTTAATTGGTTTATTTCAAATCTTATCACTTGTTCCAGGCGTAAGTAGATCTGGGATTACTATAACTAGCGCTAGGTTTTTAAAATTTAATAGATTTGATGCAGCAAAAATTTCGTTCTTATTGTCTATTCCAACACTTGCTGCAGTATCTGTTTTTGGTTTAAATTCTATGTTTAATTCTGGAAACTTAACATTCTCTACCAGTATGTTGGTATCAATTATATTTTCTTTTTTGTTTTCTTATATTACGATTAAATATTTTCTTAAATTTATTTCAAAATCCAATCTTAATATATTCGTCTTTTATAGAATTGTTTTAGGCTCAATTATTTTATTAATAGCATACTTATAGAAGTATAGTTAAAAAAATAAGAATAAAAATTACAATTATAAAAAAAACAATTACACTTTTCTGCAGCGACAAATTGGTAAAAAACTTCATTTAATTGTGATTATATCTAAAATAGACAAATTGCAATCTTAAGGATAATGGTGCGCCTGCTAGGATTTGAACCCAGAACCTCCTGGTCCGTAGCCAAGCGCTCTATCCAGTTGAGCTACAGGCGCATATTAATCAATTATCAAATAAAGTATTGTATTTAAAGCATTTAAATCTATATTATAAGTATGAATAACTCAGTAGTAATAACATCAGCAGTTAGAACAGCTTTAGGTTCACTAGGTAAATCTCTGAAAAATGTGCCTGGATACAATCTTGGCTCTACAGTTATTACAAACTCAATTAAAAATTCAAAACTTAAACATGAAGATGTAGATGAAGTTATTATGGGACAAGTACTTACTGGAGGCGCAGGTCAAAATCCAGCTAGACAAGCTGCAATGAAATCTGGAATACCTAAAGAAACACCTGCCTATATTGTAAATCAAGTTTGTGGGTCTGGTCTAAGATCTATAGCCTCAGGATTTCAAAGTATTAAAGCCGAGGACTCAAAAATAATTATAGCTGGTGGACAGGAAAATATGTCTTTATCACCACATGCTATTCACTTAAGAGATGGAAAAAAACTTGGTGATACAGAACTAATGGATACAATGATTAAAGATGGACTATGGGATGCATTTCACGGATACCACATGGGCGTCACTGCAGAAAATGTTGCAACTAAATTTCAAGTAACTAGGGACGATCAAGATAAATTTGCTTTAAGTTCTCAACAAAAAGCTCTCAAAGCTCAAAAAGAAAATAAATTTAAAGATGAAATAATTAATTATAAGATTAAATCAAAAAAAAATGAAGTGGACTTTAAAGTTGATGAGCATCCAAGAGATGGAATTGATCTAAAAGCTCTTTCAAAACTTAAGCCAGTTTTCAAAAAAGATGGAACTGTGACAGCTGGCAATGCCTCTGGAATCAACGACGGAGCTGCTGCAGTTACTTTAATGTCATCAAATGAAGCGGAAAAAAGAGAAATTCAAAAACTTGTAACAATAAAATCTTGGGCCAGTTGTGGAGTTGATCCAGCTCTTATGGGTACAGGACCAATTCCAGCATCAAAAAGAGCGTTAGATAAGGCTGGTTGGTCTATTAATGACGTAGATTTATTTGAAATAAATGAGGCATTTGCAGCTCAAAGTATTGCTGTAGTTAGAACTCTTTCAATACCAGATGAAAAAGTGAATGTTAATGGAGGGGCAATTGCTTTAGGTCACCCTATCGGTGCATCTGGGACTAGGATATTGGTTACTTTAATTCATGAGATGATTAAAAGAGATGTTAAAAAAGGATTAGCATCACTATGTATTGGTGGAGGCATGGGAATAGCTATGTGCATTGAAAGATAATGGAAATTTCAAAGCCCTATAAAGGAAAAGGAAAAAGAAAACTTAAAAAGATGCCTTTCACTGTTAAAGGTTATCTTTATTATTATTTATTTTTTTGGATTTTAATAATTTCAATTTATTTTTCTTACAATTAATTTATCATCAGTTTTTTTTGATAATGATTATCATTGTAAATAGAAATGGTTATTTTTAATGATAATGATTTTCATTTCCAATCATATATCTTGTATTAAATTTTAATAAGTCTAATTTTTAGTTATGAAAACTTTTAACTGTAAAAAATGTGGACTAACTATTCCAGTTTCATGTTCAAAATGCGATAGAGTAATTGACGTTAAAGTAACTGGTGAAGGTTGTCTTGTTAAAGAAAATAAATGTTTAGATTGTTCAAGCGTGCCAATCATCAAAGATGTTTGCTTAGAACAAAAAACTGCATAAAATAAGAGTTAATTACTTAAACTCTTTTTTTGTAGTTTATCATCCATTTATTAAAAACTTTAATAGCACTTCTCATACCTTTAGTTTGATTTGGGTGTTTTTTAGCTCTACCAAGCATAGTCGCTACAACATTAACTTGATATTTTAGATCTCTGTTTTTAATTGCTTTCAAAGTATAAAGCGCTTTTTGTTTATCCTTAAAGCCTAGACCTGGTGTAGTAGTTTTTGGATTATAATCTGAAAATAAAGATAAATTAATTGGTTTTAACTTTTTTTTAATTAATTCATTGCTTACAGGCATTGTTTCTACTTTTTTTAATAATCTTTGTGTATTAAATTTTTTAAGGCTTAATTTATTTTTACCATCAAACCCAATTAAATGTATAGAAAAACCCACTTCATCAACTTTAGTAATTATTTTAATTGTTTTTTTGTGAAATTGCTTAATCTCTTTTTGATATATTTTTTTTG
>MDTG01292827.1_pt1 | contig 18442 bp, 17 predicted proteins | sample 811421 | NCBI WGS metagenome assembly MDTG01 (sample SAMN05326645, study PRJNA326480) | marine metagenome | isolation source: seawater | place: Pacific Ocean: South East | collected 2011 | reverse complement strand
CAGCAAAGAAATTGCAAAAATATCTAAATTTTATGGAGCAGAAATACCATTTATAAGGCCCGGTATTCTTGCAAAAGATAGCACTTCAGACTTTTTGCCTCTCAAACATGCTTTAGATCAAATGAGCGATAAATATAATTACCAGCCTGATATTATTGTTAACTTGAGAGCCACCTCACCTTTTAGAACTGGAAGACTTATAGATAAAGCAATAAATAGATTTTTATTAAGTAAAGCAGATTTACTGAGAACAGTCTCAAGAGTCGAAGGTGTTCATCATCCTTATTGGATGTACAAAATAAATAAAAATGGTTATGCAAATCAATTTAACAAAGAGATAAATATAAATGATTATTATCAGAGTCAAAGATTGCCAGATGTATATCGTTTAAATGGACTAGTAGATATTTATAAAAGAGAAAGCATATATAAAAATAAAATCTTAGATGGTAAAATAATTACTTTAGTTACTGACGATGATATCTCTCATGATATAGATACAATTTCTGATTTTAAATTTGCTGAGTCATTAATTAAAAAATGAAAAATTTATGATTAGGGTAAAAGCTGATAAAATTAATACTCTTATAAGAGAAATATTTAAAAAGTTAGAAGTTGACGATCTTATAACAGATTATGCGGCAAGAGGAATTCTTCATACATCATTACGAGGTGTTGATACTCATGGAGTAAGATTATTGCATCATTATGTTCAAGGAATTAAAGAAGGAAGAATAAATAAAAAACCAAATATTAAATTCATATCAAACTCAATGGCTACTTCAGTAATGGACGCCGACCATTCACTTGGATATTCAGCGGGAATGATTGCGATGGAAAAAGCAATCAAGATCGCAAACGAAGCTGGTATTGCAGCTGTATCTGTTAAAAACTCATCTCATTGTGGAGCTCTTTCCTATTATTGTGAAGAAGCAGCAAATAATGATATGATTGGAATAGCATTTACACATGCTACATCAAAACTCAAAACTCCAAATAGTACAAAAGAATTTTTTGGAACAAATCCAATATGTTTTTGTGCTCCAATGGAAAATAATTTATCAGTATGTTTCGATTCTGCTCAATCATTTATTTCATTTCATGAAGTTCTAGATAGTCGTGTCGAAAATAGAAAGTTGAAAAATAATATAGCAGCAGACGAGCATGGAAACATAACTGACAATCCAAATGAAGCGACACAATTGATACCAATTGGAGACTATAAAGGTTTTGGTTATGCAATGTTGGTTGATATATTATGTGGCCTTCTTACAGGAATGAATACGGGCAATGAAGTAACAAAAATGTATGCACCAATGAATGAAAAAAGATTTTTAGGTCAATTTTTTATGGCAATCAAAGTAGAGGCATTTGAAGATGTAAATTTATTTAAGAAGAGATTGTCAAATCTTTGTGATAGAATCCATAAACTTCCTATAAAAGATGACAAAATATATATACCTGGTGAAAAAGAAATTGAAATTTATAAAGAGAGAACGGTTAATGGAATTCCTCTTTCTAAATCAGATTATAAAAAAATTAACTTACTTCAAGAGGAATTTAATATTAAGAGCATTTTAAACAATGATTAATTTATCTAAATATAATATCATAGATATTTCAATGAAGCTTGATAATAATATGTTATCCTGGCCAGGTGATAGACATATATTTCGTCATAACTATGCTATGAAGATAGAAAGTGGTGGCCATGCAAATGTATCACGTGTTGAAACTAGTATGCACACTGGAACCCATATAGATGCTCCTTTCCATAAAATAAAATCAGGAAAAAAATTGAATGAAATGCCGGTAGAAAATTTTATGGGTTTTGCTCAAGTGATAGACTTGACTTGTATTAATAAAATGATTTATTTAGATGATATTAAAAATAAATTAAAAAAAAATACTGAAATAGCTTTAATCAAAACAAAAAACTCAGATTTATTACAAGTAAGAGAATTTCAAGAAAATTATACGTGTTTGAATATTGAAGCAGCACAATATCTTTCTGAACAAGGACTGAAAGCTGTATGTGTTGATTATTTAAGCATTGATAAATTTCATGCGAAAGAACCTATTAATCATAATATCTTTTTAAAAAAAAATATTATTATATATGAGGCAGTTGATCTCTCAAATGTTAAGGAAGGTGAGTATTTTTTTATTGGCTTACCAATTAAATTAAATAACGCCGATGGCGCTTTGGCTCGTGCATTATTACTACAAGAAAAGTAATTAATATGAAGACACTTGGAATAATTTTAGCGAGAGGTGGTTCAAAAAGGATCCCTAAGAAAAATTTAAAAAAAATTGACGGCAAATCCCTCGTTGAGATTTCAATTGAGCAGGCATTCAATAGTAAGTATATTCAAGATGTAATTGTAAGTACTGATGATATAGAAATAGAAAAAGTTTCAGTCAAGGCTGGGGCAAAAGTTATTGAAAGACCAGAAGAATACATAAATGACAACACTATCAATGAGGCGGATAACATTTTAGTTGATTTAATAAAAAAACTCGAAATTGAAAAATTATTCTATGATATTTTTGTGTTACTGTATCCCACCGCTCCATTGAGAACAGTTAATGATATAGATAACTCAATTGAAAAAATTATTAATGATGGATGTGACTCAGCCCTAACATTGTCTAGAGATCAGTCATATATATGGAAAACTGATATAAATGGAAATAAATTAACCCCAGTTAATTATGATCCTAAACATCGGGTTCCTAGTGCTATTCATGATTACATTCAATATAAAGAAAACAAGGCAGTTTATGCATTTAAAAGAGAGCTAATTATTGAGACAAATTGCAGAATTGGTGGAAAAATTGGATATGTTTTAATGTCTTCTTTAAATTCTATTGATATTGACATTGCAGATGATCTTGAGCTTGTAAAAATTTTAAGCAAAATTAAGAATAAAGAAAAATAAAGATATGAAAATTTTCATTACTGGTGGAGCTGGTACTTGTGGAGGGGTTTTAAGGGATATTCGATATGATAAAATTTTTTTTGATATAAAAGAAAAATCAAAAGATTTTGAAAATTTAGAATATGTAAGAGGTGATTTATCAGAATTTGACCTAATTGCGGAAAAGATTTTAGGTTGTGATGTATTGATACATTTAGCTGCAAAAGACTACTATCCTGATTTTGCTATGGGTTCTGGAGAAGCCTCTTGGAAAGATTATTCTTATAATAATATTGAATTAACTAGAGAATTATTTGAGATTGCAATAAAGTTAAATGTAAAAAAAATTATTTTTGCTAGTACTCATAGAGTTCAAGGAATGTATGAAAAAATTCATTCCTCAGAAATATATCAATTAGGACATAAATTCAAATTTGACCATAAAGATGAAGTGTGTCCAGACTCAATTTATGCAGTTACAAAGTTATTTGGAGAAAATTTAGGTAGACACTACTCAATGAAGCATGGCATAGATTTTAAGTGTGTCAGAATTTGCTCAGTAAGAGATGAAGAAAATGATAATCCATTAGCTTATGCGGAGTATGGGTATAGGCAGGGCTTATGGAAAAAAAATAGCGATGAATATATTACTCAATTAAATAGATTAAAAGGGCTATGGCAATCTAGACGAGACTTTTTACAATTAATTGAGAGAATTATAGCATCCAAAGAAAAAGGATTTGAAATATTTTATGGCTTAAGCAATAATGATCGCCGATGGTTTGATTTAGAATATACTAAAAAAAGTTTAAAATATAAACCTTTAGATAACTCAGAGAATTATTAATTTGATTTCAATAATTATTAGAACAAAGAATGAAGAAAGGTGGATTAGCCGGTGCCTTAAGAAGCTTAAGTCTCAAACTAATCAAAATTTTGAAGTTATTCTTGTAGACAATATGAGCTCCGATAATACTGTCAAGAAAGCAAAAGATATTTTTCATGATTTGAAAGTTGTTAAAATTAAAAATTTCTTACCTGGACTTGCAATTAATATGGGAATTGAAAAATCTAAAGGTGAGTTAATTGCTCTTTTATCGGCACATTGTATACCAGTAAATGATGATTGGCTTGAAAATCTAAAACAAAATTTTTCTGATCCAAATGTTGCAGGTGTTTATGGAAGGCAGGTTCCAATTTCTTCTTCTAGTGCTTCCGATAAAAGAGATCTACATCTAACGTTTGGACTTGATAAAAGAATACAAAAAAAGGATTATTTTTTTCATAATGCAAATAGTATGATAAGAAAAGACGTATGGAAAAAGATACCTTTTGATAGTGAAGTGACTAATATTGAAGATCGAGTTTGGGGAAAAGAAATTATCTCAAATTCAAGTTTTTCTATTGTTTATGAGCCTGAGGCTTCAGTATTTCACCATCATGGAATTCATCAAAATAATAAATCAGATAGAGCCAAAAATGTTGTAAGAATAATGGAGAAAATGGATTTAGTATCTAATGAGTCACAAGATGAAATAAATAATTTACAAAATTTTAATATTTTCTGTTTTATTCCTATAAGAAGTCAAGATCTTAATTCTAGTTTTTCAAAAAAATTACTAAAAAAAACAATTAAAGATGCACAGCTCTCAATTGGTATTAATAAAATTATAGTAATAACAGATAGCAAAGAAGTAGCAAAATTATCATTAAAATATGGAGCAGATATTCAGTTAGTAAGACCAAAGAAGCTTTCTAATCAAGATGTAAGAGTCGATGAGGTTTGTTATTTTGGACTTAATGAAGTTGAAAAGATGAATTTTTTTCCAGATATAATAGTCGTATTAGAAATCTTTTTTCCATTTAGACCAAGCTATATCCTAGATGTTCTTTTAGAACGATTAATAAATGATGAGTTAGATACTGTAATGGCTGGAATAGCTGAGTATGGAATTGGTTGGCAAGTATTAGATGGTAATTTCGAAAGGATAGATAACTTTAATGTGTCCAAATTTGAGAGAGACCCAGTGCATTTTGCAAAAATTGGTTTCGGATGTGCTAGTTACACTGATGTAATCAGATCAAAAGTAAGATTAGGGCAAAAAGTTGGTATTTGTGAGATCGAGCAATCAATAATTACAACAGAAGTAAAAGAGGAGAGAAATTTAAAAAAAATTAAGGAATTATTTAAGTCTATATGAAATCTAAAATAAATCTTGCACTTTTAGGATGTGGCAGAGTTGCTGAGCACTACAAAAAATTAATTCTCAATAAAAAAATTAAAGAGGCTAATGTAATTGCTTGTTGCGATTTAATAAAGAGTAAAGCAATCAAGATGTCTAAAGAATTAAATTGTAAATTTTATACTGAGAGCTCAAAGATGTATGGAGAAAACCATATAGATTTGGTATTAATATTAACTGAGAGTGGCAATCATTATAAAAATTCGTTAGAGGCATTAAAATTTAATAAAAATATTTTAGTTGAAAAACCAATATCACTAATACCCAAACATGCATATGAAATTGACAAATTAGCTAATAAAAAAAGATTGATTGTTGAAAATGTTTTTCAGAATAGACACAATCCAGCAGTTGAGAAACTTTACGAGTCATTTAAGAAAAAAAAGTTTGGAAAAATTATAAATTGCTCTATGAAATTAAAGTGGCACCGTGGTCAAGATTATTATAATGATGGTTGGCATGGTAAATGGTCAATGGATGGTGGAGTAATAAATCAACAGGCTATTCATCATTTAGATGCTTTAAATTGGATTTGTGGCCCTATTGCGAAAATTATAGCTTTAAAAAAAAACATTATTAATAAACTAGAAGCTGAAGATACATTATCTGCATTAATTGAATTTAAAGGAGGGTATTTGGGAACAATTGAAGTGACAACAGCTGCAAAAGATGACTTTGAAGCTTCAATCTCAGTTGTTGGCAATAAAGGAATGGCAACTATTGGTGGAATTGCGCTGAATAAAATAGAGTTATGGAAATTTAATAATGATAATTTGAATGAAAAAAAAATTATAAAAAAATATTCTCAATCAGTTCCTAATGGATATGGATTAAGTCATATAACTTTACTAAATAAAGTTATTAAAAATATAAAAAATAAAAGAAAACACATTAATATTCCAATTTCCGAAGCTGTTAAATCAGTTGAGCTCGTACATTCTATTTATTCAAGTATTGAAAAAAACAAATGGATTTTTATAAAAGATGAAGCGCTTTCCAAGAAACTAGGAAGAAAATGATAAAAAAAATCATCGAAAATAAAACTGATTTTGAATTCGATAGGCCTTTTTCAGCAATCATCGGCCTAGAACCATCAAAGGGCGCAAGATCACCAATATTATGGAATAACGCATACAAAAATTTTGGTTTAAATACTCAAATGCACCCACTAGATGTTAGTGAAAATAATTTAAGTGATCTAATATTTTCTCTTAATGAAAATAGTTTTTTTGAAGGTGGTGCGATCGCTGTTCCTTATAAAGAAAAAACTCTTAACATTATCGAGAAGCTTGATAATGGAAAAATCTCAAATGAAGCTAATAATATAGGAGCTGTAAATTCAATATACAGAGATGGGCAAAACAATTTTTGTGCAACAAATACAGATGGGGAAGCAGCTCTTAAATCAATAGTTGAGAAATGTGAAAATTTAGAAGAAAAAAAAATATTACTTATTGGAGTTGGTGGCGCAGGAAAAGCTGTTGCTACTTATATCTCAAATTATTTAAAGAATGGAAAACTTTTTATTTCTGCACGACAAAATAAACATACAAAGAAATTTATAAGTCTTATAAATGCAACTGCTGTAAGTTGGCCAATTGAAAGTTTTGATTATGAAAAAATTGATATTTTGATAAATTGTACAGTCTTAGGTAGTAATATAAAAAATAATGAAACTAATTCTCCTTTAAAGGATAATATTCTTGATGAGGGAGAGATTTATAAAAGATTAGGTAAAGACTGCATATTATTTGATATTATCTACGATCCAATTGAGACAATTTTTCTTAAAAAAGGGAAAGATTGTAATTTAAAAACAATTAACGGTCTTCAGATGAATTTAGATCAAGCTGTCATAGCATTCAATTACGCAACAAAAAATAAATATCAATTACATGACATAAGTACTGCAATGAAAAATGTTACAAAATAAAAAAAATAAAATCTTTAATATTTTAAAAAAACTTAATCTTTCTAATGATAAAAGTATTGAATTATTTCATAATAGAACAAGAGATAATAAAAAAATAAAGGTTCTAAGATGTAAAAAATCTGGAGTTCTTTTTTTGTCGTCTACTGATCATTTAGAAAATCATTATGAAAAGAAAATGGATTATGGATGGATGACCAATAGTTCAAGATCAACTTCAATGAAAAAATACAGTGAAGATGACAAAAGAAGAAAGAAACAAATAGTAAAATATGTAAAGAATAAATGTTGGCTTGATATAGGAACAGGTACTGGAGGGATTTTAAAGTTATTAAAAAAAGATGCTGCAAAAATAATTGCAGTCGAACCAATAACATTTGCACGTGAGAATCTTATTGAACAGGGCTATAATTCATTTAAATCTATTCATGAAATAGATAAATTAGAAAAATTTGATTTTGTCTCTCTTTTCCATGTTTTCGAGCACATGGATAATCCTATAAATGATTTAAGGGCAATCTATAAAAAATTAAAAAAAGGAGGAAAAATATTTATAGAAGTACCTCACGCTCGAGATTTTTTGATACACTTTTTAAATTTAAAAGAATTTAAGGATTTTACATTTTGGTCTGAGCATTTAATTCTTCATACAAAAGAGAGTCTAACAAAATTTATTAAAGCAGCAGGTTTTAAAATAGTAAGTATTGAAGGGTTTCAGAGATATTCAATAAAGAATCATATGTATTGGATTAAAGAAAAAAAACCCCAAGGCGATAAGTATTTAGAAAATTTAAATACCAATATGGTGAATCAAAATTATATTGATTTTTTGATTAGTAACAATATGACTGATACCATTATCTGTGTAGCTAAAAAATAAATGATAAAAAAAAATATCTTAATCTATGTAAATGATGGATTTGCAATTAGATATCTATTAAGATCTGATATTTATAAAAATCTTATTTCTTCTAATTGTAATATTATAATTGTTTCCCACAATTCAGATGAAGAATATTTTAAAAAAAAATTTTCAGCTCACAATGTAACCTTAGAATCGTGCAGGGTTCAAGAATACGAGAGATATCGAAGTAAAAATAAACTTCAACGCATTCTTCGCATATTTAGATCTTTTATACTAAATGGAAATTATGATACCCAAACTGTAGACGACTTCAGAGAAATCTACGTTTATCAGCAAGGTTGGATTATTAAAAATGGTTATTTAAAATATTCTATAGGACTTCTTTGGCAAGCACTTTCTAAAGTATTTATGAAATTTAAATTTTTAAGATCAATGTTACTTAAATTTGAATACATTTTTTATACTCCTAAAATACATAGTGACTTATTTCAAAAATATGAACCTGATCTAGTAGTTGTTACTGCTTTGTGTGGATTTGAATATAATGAGTTTTTTGCTAGAGAAGCATTAAAAAATAAATGTAAGATTTGTACAATTATACTAAGTTGGGACAATACAAGTGGTATAGGCTATCCAGGGTATGTTCCTAATTTTGTAGTGTCATGGACAAATCAAATGAAGAAAGAGTTAATTGAATTGAATGATGTGGATCCAAAAAAAATCTTTGTTGGCGGAATTGCCCACTTTGATCATTACTTTAATAGTGATGTAATAAGTAAGAATGAGTTATTTAGTCAACTTAATTTAGATTTAAATAAAAAAACTATTTTTTACGCTACTAAATCACCGAGACGATTTCCATGGGGACCAGATATTGTTAAATTTATAGCTGAATCAATTAAAACAAAAAAAATTTATAGCAATGCTCAATTATTAGTTAGAATCCACCCCTTACATTATAGAAAATCAAAAAATAAGGACTTTAGTGATATCTTAAAAAAATATGATGATATTGAAAATGAATATGAAAACGTAATTATTAATCGTCCAAAGATATCTTCTAGAAAAATTAACTTTGATATGGAAGATGATGAAATGTCAATTACTGCGGCAATTTTAACTCATTCTGATCTTATGATTAATATGTTCTCTACTATGATAATCGAAGCTTCAATATTTAATTTGCCCTCAATAAATATATGTTTGAAAAATGAATTTAGGGGTAATGAGATAAAAACAAAACAAGATATAATGGTTGAACATAGACAAACGCATTCAAAAAGAGTTTATGAAACTGGGGGAGTAAGAAATATATATACTTATGATCAATTCATTGAATGTATAAATGAGTTTTTAAATGATAAAAAAATTGATGCAGAAAAACGACTAAAAATTGTTGACAATGAAGTAGGTGAATTTAGAGGTAATTCTGGTGATAACATAAGTAGAATTTTAATTAATCTAGCTAACTAGTATTTTTACATAAAAAATGTTATTTTTTGTCTAATACTCAGACTGCAAATAGTATTTAATAATCAAGTATAAATAATATATGGAATCTAAAATCGAAAGAATTAAAAAATGCATTTTCTACTCTATTGATGAATGGAATAAAAAGTCTACTGAGGAAAATAAATTACACAAATCAGACGAAACAGTACTTATGGGAGAAAATAGTAAATTAGATTCATTAGGTATTGTAAACTTTATTGTTTCTGTTGAAGAAAATATTGAAGATGAATTTGATCAAAGTATTTTACTTGCAGATGAAAAAGCTATGTCCAGTGAAGAAAGTCCATTTAGTAATGTTAATAGTCTATCAAATTATATTGCTTCCTTATTGGAGAATGTAAGTGAATGATAATGAAACTTTTATTATCACAGGAACTTCCCGTGGTCTTGGAAAAAATCTTGCTAATTATTATCTAAATAAATCAAAAAATATAATTGGAATAAGTAGAAACAATTCCTCTATTAGTCATAAAAACTATACCCATTGCTACCTGGATGTTAGTAATGAAAATGATGTAAAAGATTTCTTTAGAAATGTTAGAAAAAGTTATCAGAATATAAACTGTATTATAAATAATGCAGCAGTATCTTATTCAAATCAGATATTACTGACCTCTGCAAAAGAGGCTGAAAATGTAATAAAAATTAATTTAATTGGGAGTTTTATCTTTATAAAAGAGTCAGTTAAACTTCTGAAAAAGAAAAACAATAGTAGAGTGATTTCTGTCTCATCAATATTATCCAAAAAAAATTTACCTGGAACTTCAATTTATAGCGTTACAAAGATAGCTTTAGAAAAATTTATAGAGATTTTTAGAAAAGAAATAGAAAATCTAGAAGTTTCATTGGATATTATCAATTTATCTGCAATTGAGAATATTGGAATGTCTAATGAAATATCAGAAGATGCAAGGAATGCAATTTTGATGTCTAGTTTGAGCAAAAAGCTAATTAAATTTGAACAAATTATAAATGAATTTAACAAGATTATTTCCTCAGATGAAAAGAACTTGAATATTGAAATTCAATGATTAAAGGCAATTATAATGTTAAGCAAATACCTACAGGTGTGTGGAAGCAAAATTGTTACATAGTTTACGATAACAGTCAAAATGGAATTCTTATAGATCCAGGAGCTGAAGCAGAAATAATTGATGAATTTATTGTTAAAAATAAAATTAAATTACAAGCGATTTGTAATACACATGGCCATTATGATCATATCGGTGCAGTATGTTATTTTAAAAAAAAATACCTAATTCCATTTTATCTCCATTCGAGTGATGAAAAATTATCAAAATCAGCAAATTTGTATGTCAAAATTTTTGAAAGTCAAAAATTTATTGAAGTACCTAAAATAGATTATTTCATTGATAATATTGAGTCCCCTATTAAAATTAAGGGCTTTGAGCTGAATTATATTCATAGTGCGGGTCACACTATGGGTAGTGTATGTTTTAAGATAGGAAACCAACTTTTCACTGGTGATACAATTTTACCTGGTCAAGTAGGTAGAACGGACCTACCTGGAGGCAATAAAGATATGTTATTCAAATCTCTTGAAATATTATCAAAACTACCTAATGATATTATTATTTACCCTGGTCATGGTAAAATCTCAACGCTATTAAAAGAAATTAAACATATAGAAGAATACATTAACTTTCATGCCCCTTAAAATAAAGCAAATTGAATACTTTCTTCCAAAAGAAATATTAACAAACCAGGAGTTACAAAAAAAAAATCTTACTTGGGATATAAAAAGTATTCAAAAAAAAACTGGTGTAAAAAAAAGACATATTGCAACTAAAAATCAAACTGCTTACGATCTGTCATTAGCTGCATGTAAAAAATTACTTTCCAAAAATGATTATAAAAATATTGATGCAATACTATATTGTACTCAATCTCCGGATTATTTAATGCCATCAAATTCATTCTTATTACATAAGGATTTAAAACTTAAGAAAGATGTTTTTAATCTTGATTTTAATCATGGATGCAGTGGATATATTTATAGCTTAGTAATTGCAGATTCTCTTATAAAATCTAAACAAGCAAAAAATATTCTTTTAGTTAATGCTGATACTTATTCAAAATTTATTAATAAGAAAGATAAATCCACTAGAGTATTATTTGGAGATGGTGCAGCAGCAACTTTAATAGAAGATAATCCAAAAAGTGTTGGAATAGTTGACTCAATTATAGAAACATATGGCAAAGGATTTGATAGCTTTTGGATTCCCTCTGGAGGTATGCGAAATAAAGATAATAGTAATAAAATATCAAAAGATAGGTCTGGAAATGAGAGACTTTCAACAAATATTCATATGGACGGGTTTGCAGTTTGGTCATTTATAAATACAAATGTTCCTCGACAGATAAACAAACTTTTAAAAAAAAATAATTTAAATAAAAGAGATATTGATTTATTTATTTTTCACCAAGCCAGTCAATTCACACTTGACTCTATTATTAAGTCTCTAAAAATCGATAGTAATAAAACCTTCATAAACATAGAAGATAAGGGAAATACTGTTTCTGCCACAATACCGATTGCAATAAAAGATGCTATGAATCAAAAAAAATTAAAAAGGGGAGCTTTAGTCGTTTTATCCGGCTTTGGCATTGGCTTATCGTATGGTTCTATTTTGATAAAATTTTAATGTCCATAGAATTTTTAAAGAATATTTTTACTGAGCATTCAAGGAAAGATGCGATTATTTTTGATAATTTGAGATTGAGTTATTTTTCTTTATTAAAAAAAATTGATTTTTTTGAGAGTATTATCAAATCTAACAATATTAAATCCCATGATGTAGTTGGAATTGTAGGCGACTTTTCTCCTAATACAGTTTCTTTATTATTGGCATTAATTGAAAATAACTCAATTATTGTCCCAATTTCATTTAACGATAAAAATTTAGAATTTAAATTAAATAAAATTGCAAAAGTAAATTATATTTTCAAATTCAATAATGATGAAAAATTTACTATTTCTGATCAAAAAAACGACTCAAATAGAATTGATTATTACAATGTAATTAGAAAAAGAAATAATCCAGGTTTAGTCCTATTTTCTTCTGGAACATCAGGAGAACCAAAAGCTGCAGTACATGATTTTACAAAGCTTTTAGAAAAATTTAAAGTAAGACGGAAGTCATTAATAACAATTAATTTTCTTCTATTTGATCATTGGGGAGGATTGAATACTATGCTACATATCTTGTCGAATGCAGGAACTTTAGTTGTCGCTATAAATAGAAGCCCAGAGTCAATTTGCCAATTAATTGAAAAAAATGGAGTTGAATTACTTCCTTCATCACCAAGCTTTCTTAATATGCTCATACTTAGTAACAGTTATAAAAGATTTAATTTAAATTCACTTAAAATAATTTCTTATGGAACTGAACCAATGCCTAAAACTACATTGAAAAAACTATCTAGTATATTTCCTAATACTCTACTTCAACAAACATATGGACTAATTGAGCTTGGAGTAATGAGAACAAAATCAGAGTCTAATGGATCTTTATGGCTTAAAATCGGTGGAGAAGGATATTCATACAGAATTAAAAATGGATTATTAGAAATCAAAGCTGAGTCTGCAATGTTAGGTTATTTAAATGCTCCCAGTCCATTTACAAATGATGGATGGTATATGACTGGTGATCAAGTTGAAACAAAAGGAGAATATTTAAAAATTCTAGGAAGAACATCTGAAATTATTAATGTTGGTGGCGATAAAGTTTACCCCCAAGAAGTTGAAAATATCATATTACAAATAGAAAATATTGCAGACGCAACTGTTTATGGAGAGAAAAATCCAATACTTGGAAGCATCGTATGTTGTAAAGTTTCGCTAATAAAAAAAGAAGAAAAAAGGTCTGTTAAAGATAGAATTAAGTCATTTTGTGATAGTAAGCTAGAAAAGTTTAAAGTTCCTGTTAAAGTTGTAATCGCTAATGATTTAAATATTGGCCAAAGACTTAAAAAGAAAAGATAAAAAATTTATTAAGAATAAATATGAAAAATTTTTTTTTTAATGTTTTAAGAAATCTTTATTTCTTTATTTTTACTCATAAAAAATTTATTTTTATTTTTAATTATCATCAAATCTATGATGATAATCCTTATGAAATAATTAAAGAACTTCACACAATAAAATTTAAAATTTTTAAAACTCAAATAAAAATCATGAGATTATTGGGTACAATTATATCTTTGGATGATCTTATTAAGTTTAAAGTAAAATCAAAAATTAACTTTATTATCACTTTTGATGATGTCTCAAAAACATTTGAAAATGTTTTTGATTTTTTAAAGATAAATTCAATCCCTGTGACTGTCTGCCCTAGTTATACAATGACTGAAAAAGGATATGGTTGGCGAAATAAAGTTTATAAAATTATAGATTTTCTTGAAGAAAAAGAAATTAGAAATGAAGTTAATAAAGCTAATACTAAATATAAGTTAAATGAAAAAGAAGTATTTTATAAATTTACTAAAGATGATAAGAAAAATTCTATATTTATAGAGAAAAATATAATCAATCCAATATTTAAAAAATTAAATAAAATTCATAAAGTTTCTTTTTATGAAAAAAATTACTTAGACTGGAACTATTATCATAAAAAGATTATTAAAAATAAGAAAATAGAGATCGCAAATCATAGTTTAAATCATTACAATATGAGTTCTTTAACAAGAAATCAGATTTTCAGTGATTTCAAAATTTCAGACACTAAAATAAGAAAAAAACTCAATATAAAATTAAATTATTTTGCAGTACCTTTTGGATCAGTTACTGATGATTTACTAATAAATTTAACCGACATTGCCTCAGAAAAAAAATATAAAGCAATACTTTGGGTTACTAATACTGCAAATATTATTGACGAAAAAAAGACTCATCAGATTCATCATTTAAGCAGAATACATACACCTGAGAGTTTAATTGGATTTATAAAAATTCTTATAAAATCATTCATTTTGTCAAAGGATAATATACTTTCGTTTGTAAATAATGAAAAGTTTTCAGATAATATAAAATTAATTGAAAGTAGCAAAATGCAAAAATCACTATCAATTGAAAACTTGCTACGTCCAAATAAAGACTTTGCATCAGATCCAGCATATTATAATTATTTATATACAAATAATATTTTTAAGGGAAAAAGAAATGATTATTTATGTACAGAGCATAATGATCAAATTGAATCTATCTTGTATAATTTTCATGCAGAATTTTTATTCAATGGAAAGGTATATAAAGGCGTTTACTGGGCAGGAGGAAGATCATTGCCCTTTAAAAGGAACTCTACAAATGCATTAGCATTTATTAAATCAATGAAAGAAGAACCAATAATTGGAAGTTATAAACCAAACTCTGATTTTCAGAGAGGTTTAACTCATTGGAAAAAAATAAAAATGTACGAAGTTTCTTTTTATCCTAAATTAATACTCAATAATAATCTTGGTAAAAATTTTATAATAAAAAAAAGATATTATGCTAATAATGAATTAGATAAAATATTAGAAATAAATCAAAGCAACTTATTCTTTTCACTAAATAGATCTACAAAATATTACCAGTGGAGATACGACAATTATTGTTATGCAAAAAGTTGTTATTATATTTTGTATAAAAATAATAAGCCATCAAGTTTTATTACATTACAATATAAAGGCAGTATTGCATCAATATCAGATTTTTCATATCTCGCTATTGAGGAATTAAAGTATTTAATTATGAGAGCATCTTCTGATCTTACTAAAAAAAATATAAAAAAAATCACAATTGAAACAAATAGAAATAATATAATTAACATGCTCAAATTACTTTTTAATATTAAATTACTAAATTTTAATATTTATTATTATTTCAATAAAAAATATTTTAAAAATGATATTAAGAAAATTGATGAAAAATTTGATGAATTTAGTTTAAATGAAACGCAAACTAATGGCGATGTATTAATTAGATAACAAAATAATTTTTTAAAAAATTTTGACGTATTTTTTACTTATAATAATTTTATCTTTGATTGTTTTTGCAAATTCTTTGCATCATACTGAACCAAGCTATAAGAAAAGTGATAATAATAGACTTATATCCTCATTAACTTATTACATAATAATTTTTCTTATAGCTGCCGTCCTTGGTTTAAGAGGTAATATGGATGAATACTCAAAGTTCTATATCCTTATTCCAAAACTTTCAGATTTTATATCAAATTTTTCTATATATGGAGAAAATGATCGTTTTGGAGACATAGTTGATACTGCAAGTATAATTGCTTACGAAAAAGGATTTTTTTTTACTTTTATAATTTCATTGCTGAAAAGTATGAATTTAACATCCCAGTCCATACTTATATTTTTTTCATCAACATCTGTTTTAATACATGGATATTATTTTCAGAAATTTACACCTTATGCATTCATTGCATTACTTTTTTATGTGAGTCATGAGATAACTGTAAAGGAATGGATTTCAATTAGACAAGCATTAGTGAGTGCTCTAATTTTGCCCTCTATATATTTAATTGTAAATAGAAAAAAGTTTCAATTTTATTTATTATGGATATTAGGGGTTTTAATTCAATATATAAATATACTTTCAATTTTTTTAATATTTTTAAACAAAAGATATAGCACTAAGCTTATTTTAACTATTTTTGTAGTAGCTTTATTTATTCATTTTTCTGACCTTTTGAAATTAATGATATTGAATGACTTTGTGATCAATAGGTTGCCTGATTTTATTGAAAAATATCTAATTGATGAAGTTCATGGAAAAAAAATATCAATTTTTCACCTTAAATTATTTCAACAAATATTAGTTATATCATTTATCATGCTAAATCATGAGAGATTCAATCAACTATCTAGTGAATTAAAGTATTTTAATATATTATTTAATACTTATGTACTTGGAACAATATTAATGATAATTTTTTCGAACTACTCAATATTTTCTCTTAGGTTTAATGGTCATTTTTATGCAGTTGAACCAATTCTTATTTCTTATTTGATTTGGTACTTAAGACCTAAATTATTTATTTTAATAATAGTTATATTATTTTGCTTAAGTTTATCTTACTTTAATTATGTTTATCTTGAAAGAGTTTCTCCTTACCAATTTTTAATCCAGATAAATAGTTTATTTTTAATAAAATGAATTTAAAAAACCTCAGACAATCATTGTGATAAATAAAGAAAAACTAATAAAGGCAAAAAAAAATTATTTTAATTTCATAAATCTAATGAAAATAGAGGATGATGAATATTCTTTTACCTATGGTTCGAAAAGTTCACCATATGCACTTTGTTTTGCTATTTTTGGATATAATTTATTACGTCAAAAAGAATTTATTACTAATAACAAAAATTTATTAAGTACAAAACTAATAAAAAATTTGCATAAAAAAAAAATTGAAAGAATAGAAAAAAAAATAAAAATTTCCACTGATAAACAATATCTTCAATTATTGTGCTTTACTCTAAGTTGTCTTAAAATTTTAAATAAAGAAAACGATCTTAATCTTAAAAATGAAATAGAAGAATTAATTCCTGAAAGTATAAATACATCACTAGAGACAAATGGTGTATTTGAGTGCAAGGGTGGTACTGGCAATTATGCAATGTTTATTGCAATTATATTAATTTATGCTCGAGATTACCTAAAAGTAAAATGTAATTATAAAATAAGTGAATGGGTTGATTTACACATAAAAAATATGAATTGTAATAGTTTATGGGGGCAATTTTATGAAATAAATCATCATCAATTTCAAAATGGATACCACCAATATGAAATATTAGAGTATTTAAAATATGACTATTCTAATAAGATCATAAATAATTTGGACCAAATTAGTTGTATTGCCGACTCAAAGGGACAGTTCGCTCCCTGGCCTGGTGGCGCAGCTTGTCATGATTATGATGCTTGTTTCTTATTATCAATTAAATCTTCGTTTAATAAAAATAATTTAAGACTATTTGAAAAAATAATTTCAACTATTTTACAGAGTCAAAATAGTGATGGAGGTTTTTGTGAGAGTCTAAACATAAGACCAAGGTCAATTAATAATATAGTTCTCTTTTTAAGACATTTGTATTCAGCAAATAGATCAATTTTTAAAGAAAGATTTTATCAATTAATTACTCTTCAAAGACTTAAGCATAATAAAATACATTCATATGTCTCTGACAAACCAAGAGAATGGTCAGAGTCAAATCTTTGGGACTCCTGGTTTAGAATGATGACTATTGCAAGATTAGATTGTAAAGTTTCACCAGAAAATATTAGTAATTGGGGTTTCATTGAATTTCCAGGAATTGGTTACTTCAGAAAATAAAATTGTGAAATTAATATATATTGCTCCATCTTATTTACCATCAAACCAAGCTAATGGAATACATGTTATAAATCAATGTAGTGCAATTAACACTAACTATGAAAGTGTTGAATTAATAACATGTAGAAAAGTATTTAATCGTCAAAAACATTTTGATTTTTTAGTGAAAAGATATGGGCAGAATACTGTTAATAAGATTAATAAAATTGTATCTCCTTATTATCCATTTAATTTCGCATCTTCACTATTTATTGCTATTTATTCTTTTCTATATGTTTTTTTTTATAAAGATAGTTTTTATCTTTTATCAAGAAATTTGTATGCTTCCTTTTTTTTATTAAATTTTAAAAAGAAAAAAAATATTTATGAAACACATCAATTAGAAAAAGGACTAAAAAAGAAAATCCAAAAAATTCTTATTAACTCAAAAAAAATTAAATTAATTTTAATATCAAAAGAATTAAAAAAAGTTCTCGAAAGGTACCATAATTGTGAAATTCAGAATGCTCTAATCCTGCATGACTCAGCTCCAGAGGGAATTGAGATTATTTCTGACGATAAAAAAAAGGTAATTCTGTCAAATAGGAACATTTCTTATAAAAATTTTG
>MDTG01123095.1_pt1 | contig 18442 bp, 12 predicted proteins | sample 811421 | NCBI WGS metagenome assembly MDTG01 (sample SAMN05326645, study PRJNA326480) | marine metagenome | isolation source: seawater | place: Pacific Ocean: South East | collected 2011 | reverse complement strand
TTGGGCAGCTTCTGGTGGAGCTCGACGGCGACCGCGGCCGCCCGCCACAGGCCGGCGCCGAACACCCCCAGCCACAGCCCCCGCAGGCCGTGGGTCGCGGCCGAGGCGGGCGGCATGCCCGCGCGCGCGTCGAGCCAGGCGTTGCTGTAGCTGACGAGGGCGAACAGGGGCGAGAGGCCGAGGAGCCCCACGCCGTAGCCGAGGATCAGGGCCGCTGAGAGCGGATAGAAGGGCAGATAGGCGATCGCGTAGAGCAGCGCCAGGAGCACGCCCCCCTCCAGCCCGACCCGCACGAAGGCGCTCCGCGTGCCCGAGGAGCGATAGAGCGCGAAGGCCACCATGCTCCAGGCCAGCAGCGGATAGAGCCCCCGCTGGACGTCGGGGGTCAGCGCGAGGTCGCGCCACACGCGCAGCTGCGGCGCCGCCCAGGTGGGCTTGCGCGGGCCGCCCACGCTCTCGCTCAGCAGGAAGGCCAGGAGCGGGAGCAGGATCGCCGCCACGCCGGGGCTGAGCTGGCTCACCAGCTCCCGCCAGCCGCTGCGCTGAGGCTGACGAGCGCGCCGGCGCCGGGGGCCCCAGCGCCACTCGGCGCCGACGCTCGCGAGGGGGAGCAGCGCCGTCAGGGCCAGGCTGAGGTGCGGGAAGAGGCGACGGCTCCGGCCGAAGCCGCTCAGGCCCCCCAGGTAGAGGCTGCGCTGATCGCAGATCCCGAGCCCCAGGTAGGCGCTGGCGAGCAGGGTCAGGAGCCCCGCGAACCACGCCTTGCGTGCGATCGGCGCCGCCCAGAAGCGCAGGTAGGAGGCCAGGGCCGCCGGCACGCCCAGGCTGAGGGCGGCGACCACGAACACCTCCAGGCTGACCCCGCCGCCCTCGCTGAGCGTGCTCTGCAGCGCGTCGCCGAAGGAGCCCGTCTCCCAGAGCAGGCCGCAGTAGGCCCCCTGCAGCACGACCAAGGGGCTGAGGAGCGCGAAGCCCAGGCCCGCGACGAAGGCGGCGCTCTTGGGGCCCATTCGCCCCTCCGCCGCGTCCTGGGCGAGGAAGAAGCCCAGCCCGCAGATCAGCCCGTAGAGCAAGACCGCGCCCAGGTCCCCGGCCCGATTGAGGAGCGTCGGCTGGGCGCAAGTCAACGCGGCAAAGCCGCCCGCGAGGGTGGCCAGCGCGGCCAGCCCCGCGGCTCGCGCCACGCGCTGGTCGAGAGCTTGCCTGGAATCGTGAGCGCTCACCTGCACCGACCTCACACCCTACGCCGGAGGCCGCGGCGAGGGCTCAAGCCCGGGGCCACACGGCCGACCATCGCCCAGAGGAGGCATGGGCATGGCGGAGCAGCCATGGGCTTGACGAACACCGCCTCGGTGCTGCGGCGCCGGAGCGAGCGACGACGCGAGGACGAGCTCTCGAGCTGGTTCAAAGCCTCGCCGGACCCGCTCTTCATGCTCGACGAGCGCGGCTGCCTGCTGCGCTGCAACGAGGCCGCGCGGAGGTCCTGCCTGGGGGACCTCCGCGTCGGGCAGCCCATCCACGCCGCCATGGCGACCGAGTGGCAGCTGCAGGCTCAGAAGGCGATCACGCGCTGCTCCCGGGAGCGTCGCCCGCTCCAGGTCGAGCTGGGCGAGTCTCCGCTGGGGGTCGTCCTCCTGCTCCTGCGCCCCTTCGAGCGGATCTCCGACGACCTCCTCCTGGCCCAGCTGGTGACGGTCGCCAACCAGCGCGCCCTGCGCACCGAGCGGATCGCCCGCCGCCGGGCCGAGAAGGCCAGCGCGGCCAAGTCGAGCTTCCTGGCCAACATGAGCCACGAGATCCGCACCCCCCTGGGTGGCGTGATCGGCTACACCGACCTCCTGGTGCGCAACCCCGAGCACCCCGAGCGGCGCGGCTGGGCCCACCAAGCGCACCGCTGCGCGAGCCACCTCCTGGCCCTCCTCAACGGGATCCTCGACCTGTCCAAGATCGAGGCCGGCGAGCTCAAGCTCGAGCTGGCCGAGGTCGACCCGAGCGAGATCCTGGACGAGGTCGAGGCCGCCATGCGCCCGGTCGCGGCCAAGCGGCGCGTCGAGCTGAGCTGCGAGTTCCTGGGCGAGTGGAGCACGATCGAGACCGACGCCCTCCGCCTGCGCCAGGTCCTGATCAACCTGACCCAGAACGCGATCAAGTTCGCGCCCGACGGCAGCGTCGACGTGACCTGCCGAGTGGTGCCCGCGCCGCGCGGGCGGCGCGTCCAGATCGAGGTCCGCGACGACGGCTGCGGAATCCCCGCCGACAAGCTGGAGGACGTGTTCAAGCCCTTCACCCAGCTCGAGGACCAGCGCGGCAGGGCGCAGATCGAGGGGACCGGCCTCGGGCTCCAGATCACACGCCAGCTCGTGCGCTTGCTCGGCGGCACGATCGAGGTCGCCTCCCAGGTCGGAGTCGGGACCCTGTTCACGATCTCCTTGCCGGCGGGGTCCATGGGCCGGGCCAGCGCGGAGCGCAAGCGCCAGAGCGCCGGCACGGGCAAGGTCGCCCCGCCCGACCTGCGCGGCGTCGAGATCCTGGTCGCCGACGACGACGACTCGAGCCGCGACCTGACGCGGATCCGGCTCGAGGCCCTCGGCGCCAAGGTCGACGCCGCGGCCGACGGAGCCGAGGCGCTCGAGAGCGCGCTCGCGCGGCCCTACCAGCTGATCTTCATGGACATGCGGATGCCGATCCTCGACGGCTACGCGGCCACCCGCGCCCTGCGCAAGCGCGGGGTCCAGACCCCGATCGTGGCCCTCACGGCCCACGCCATGACCGGCGACCGCGACCGCTGCCGCAAGGCCGGCTGCAGCGACTACGTGACCAAGCCCATCGAGCAGAGCTCGCTCTACGCCTGCCTGCGCCGCCAGCTGGCCGGCGCGGGCGACGAGGCGCCCCTGGTCGGCGAGGACCCGGTCCAGGCGCTGGTGCGCAGCTACGCCGCCAAGCTGCCGGGCCGAGGCGACGAGCTCGAGCAGCTGGTCCGACGGCGCGACCGGGACGCGGTCCACGAGCACGCTCACCGCCTGGCGGGGAGCGCGGGCGCCTACGGCTACAAGGAGGTCGGCCGCCTGGCCGCCCTCGTCGACCGCGCCCTGCGCGGGGGAGCCTCCCTGGACGAGCTCGAGGACCGCCTGGCGGAGCTGACCCTCTGCATGAGGAGCAGCCGCCGCGCCGCGTGACCTACTTGCGCCGCAGCAGGCCGCTCAGCGCGGCGCCGGTGGTGCGTAGACCCGCGCGCGCCGCGGCCAGCGCGACGGGGCCGTCGCGGCGCAGGCTGAGCAGGCGCGGCGGCTGAGTCGGTCGCTCGTCGCGGATCACGGCCAGCTGCTCGAAGAGGTCCACGTGCAGGTCGGCCGAGCGCTCGTGGTCGAAGCGCTCCTCGGCGGCGGCGCGGGCGCCCTCGCCCAGGCGCTTGCGCAGCTCGGCCTCGCCCAGGACGCGCCCCAGCGCAGCCGCGAGGGCCTCGGCGTCGTCGGGAGGCACCAGCAGCCCGCTCCGGTCGTGGTCGACGACCTCGTCCACCCCAGGCAGGCGGGCGGCGACGGCCGGGAGCCCGGTGGCCAGGGCCTCGAGCAGGGCGTGGCCCGGGGTGAGCGGGCCCGGCTGCACGAAGGCCCGCGCGTCGCGCAGCAGGTCCTGATAGTCGAGGTCGGACCCCAGCTCGACGAAGCGCAGCGAGCTGCCCAGGCCCAGCGTCCGCCCCAGCTCCCCGTAGGCCTCCCGCCGCGGGCCGGCGCCCGCGACGACCAGCTCGAGGTCGGGCAGGTCGCGCTCCTCGCGCAGCTGGGCGAAGGCCCGCAGGAGCACGTCGAGGCGCGCCTCTTCGTGGAGCGGGCCCAGGTAAAGCAGGCGCGAGGGCAGGTCCTCGCGCCAGGGGCGGGGCTTGAAGTGCCCCAGCTCGACGCCGTCGGGGATCAAGTCGATCCGCTCGGGCGGGAGCCCCAGCAGGCTGCGGGCTTCGCTCGCGACCGCCTCGCTGGGGACCACCACGCGGCGCGCGGCGCGCAGGCCCGCCAGGAGGGCGTCCCGCTGCGGGTCGCGCCCGATCGACTGGATCTCGCCCCAGGGGCCACAGGAGGCGATCCGGACCACGCTCGGCAGGCCGAGCGCCTTGCCGACGCGAGCCGCGGCCGCGCCGAGGGCGGCCCCCTCCGCGAAGATCAGGTTCAGCCGGTGAGCCGCGATCTTGAGCACGGTCAGGGCCGCGAGCTCGCTCAGACCGAGCGCGACGGGGCTCAGCTCGCCGGCTTCACCCGCGCGAAACAGGCCGGTCGGGACCCGGTAGTGCTCGATCAGCCCGAGGGTCTCGCGCTCCGGGAGGCGGCAGGGCTCGGGCGAGAGGAAGCTGATCGGGACGCCCAGGTTGGCCAGGCCCCGGGCCAGGCTGCGGGACTGGCTGCCCGCCGCGCCGGCCTCGGCGTAGCTGGGCGCCAGGAAGGCCACGCCACGGAGCACGATCCCGCGGCTGCGACCGAGGGCCTCGGTCTCGCGCGCGATCTTCCGCTGGTTGGCCGTCGGCAAGGGCTTGGGGCTGGACAAGGGGGGCTCCTGGGCGCGGCGGAGTCTATCAGCAGCGCCGCCCCCTTCACCCCTCGACCGGAGCCCCGCGGTGGGGAAGTATTCCTCGGCTTGCCCGTCCGCGGCCGGCTCCCTAGCCTGGGGGGCATGGCAGGTCGCGCTCCTTCGATCGAGGTCGGCCCGGACGGGAAGAAGCTCTACCCCGCCGGCGAGGTCATGCGCCGCGGCGGCGTCAGCCGACAGCAGATCTACCAATACACGGCCATCGGCCTGATCCAGGCCGCCTCGCGCACGCGCCACGGCTACCGGCTCTACCCCGAGCAGGTGTTCAAGGAGCTGCGCGTGATCCGCGGCCTGAACGCCATGGGCTACAGCCTGCGGGATATCAAGGAGATCTTCTTCCAGCGCAGCTAGCCGACGCGACCACGAGGGGCATGGCGAGGTGAGCGGTTGCGGTTACGCTGAGCGCGTGCCGCACTTCGAGGTTCAGCTCACCAAGAAGCTCCAGCGGGTCTATGAGGTCGCCCAGGACACGGTCATTGGGCGCGCCCCGCAGTGTGAGATTCAGCTGCTCTCGCGGGCGGTCTCGCGCCGCCACGCGCGGATCGAGTTCGACGGCCAGCAGGCGATCATTTCGGACCTCGGGACCAAGAACGGGATCAAGCTCAACGGGCAGCGCGTCCAAGGCGCGGCCGTCGTCAGCGAAGGCGACGAGGTGGTCGTCGGCGACATCCACATGCGCTACCGCGCGGCCAACCGCGCGATCGTGGCCGACGACGCGGTCGACCTGCGCAACCGCGCCGCGACTCAGCAAGACCTCGTGCACGCGATCCAGCAGCCGCGCGCGACCTTCCTCCTGCGCGCCCACCCCGAGGTCCTGAACCACTTCCAGTCCACGGTCGGGCGCGGGCGGATCGACCACCAGGGCGACTTCGACCCCGAGACCAAGTTCAAGCTCCAGCTCGCGCTGCGCGAGGCCCTCGACAACGCGCGGGTCCACGGCTGCGGCGGCGACCCCAACCGCACGATCCACGTCACCTTCGGCGAAGACGAGGACGAGTTCGTGATCTCGGTCCAGGACGAGGGCCCGGGCTACTCGGTCGAAGAGGCCCTCGCGGGCCTCCAGGAGATCGACCCCCTCAGCGCGGTGCGCGACCGAGCCAGCCTCGGCAAGCCGCTCGGCATGCGGATCATCTTGAGCTGCGTCGATCGCGTGCAGTTCGAGGGCCGCGGGACCACGATCCACATGGGCCGCTTCAAGGAGGCGGGCCAGTTCTTCGTGATCTCCGAAGACGCCGTCGTCGGCTCCGACGCAGACCCCTTCGCAGAGACCGAGGAGTCCGTCTCCCCGCTCCACCTCCAGCAGCAGCAGCAGCAGCAGCAGCTCGGCGCCCCGTCCCTGGGCCCGCCCGGAATGGCCCCGCCCGGAATGGCCCCGCCCGGAATGGCCCCGCCCGGAATGGGCCCCCCCGGCGGAATGCCCCCCATGCACGGCCCTCCCCCGGGCTACCCAGGTGGACCGCCTCCGGGCTACCACCCCCAGCACGGGCCCCCTCCGGGCTATCCCGGCGGACCGCCCCCGGGCTACCCCCCCCAGCACGGGCCCCCTCCGGGCTACCCCCCGCAGCACGGGCCCCCTCCGGGCTACCCCGGCGGCCCGCCGCCCGGCTACCCACCCCAGCACGGACCGCCTCCGGGCTACCCCCCGCAGCACGGGCCCCCTCCGGGCTACCCCGGCGGGCCTCCTCCGCACCACGGCGGTCCTCCGCCCGGCGGAGACCTCTTCCCGCCCGGCCCCTTCCCGCCCATGCCGCCGACGCCGGGCTACCACCCGCCGCCCGGCCTGGCGCCCGACGCGGACATGTCGCCGATCCCCCTCCCGGGGGACCCGAACGCGCCCCTCTCGCTCCAGCCCGAGGACGAAGAGGACGAGGGGCTGCCGGGTCCAATCTCGCTCGACGACCTCCTCTAAGGCCTGCCCCACGATGGCCGCCGCACCAGCGCTTGCCCTCGTCGCCGCTGCGCGCTGGCGCGACGGCCATCGCGGGTCAGACCCTTGTAGGATTCCCGAGTGAGTGGAACCTCGGGCAAGAGACCGCGCCCCAATGGGCCGCCGCCAGGCCGCGGGCCGCGGCGCGGGCCAGGGCCTCGGCGCAGCGCGAGCGACACCGGAGCTCGCAAGAGCCCGCGCGCCTCGGGGCGCCGCCCGCGCGAGGCGGGCCCGCCCGGCCCCCCGGGCGACCCCAGCGAGAGCGCGTCCAGCGTCGACCTGAAGGAGCTGCGCTCCGCCCTGCGCGACCCGCGCCACAAGGGGTTTCGCGGCAAGCGCTTCAGCCGCTACGACATTCACGAGGAGATCGCGCGCGGCGGCATGGGGATCGTGCTGCGCGCCAAGCACCGCGAGCTCGAGGCGCTGGTGGCGCTGAAGCTGCTGGCCTCCGACGACCCTAGCCCCGAGGCGCTGGCGCGCTTTCGGCGAGAGGCGCGGGTCCTGGCGCGGATCAAGCACAACCACGTGGTCGGAATCAGCGACCTCGGCGAGGAGAACGGCGTCGCCTTCCTCGCCATGGAGCTGATCGACGGCGGGACCCTCCAGGATCACGTCGACGGCGTCCTCGAGCGCGGCGAGCGGGTCGAGGTCGAGCGCGCGGTCGAGATCATCCTCGCCATGGCGCAGGCGCTCTCGCACTGCCACGAGGTGGGCGCGATCCACCGCGACGTCAAGCCGCACAACATTCTGCTCGAGCGCGAGACGGGCCGGCCCGTGCTGACCGACTTCGGCCTGGTCAAGCGGGATCGCAACAAGATGGGCCAGTCGAGCTCGATCTCGGGGGCGATCAGCCAGACGGGCAAGATCCTCGGCACGCCCTCCTACATGTCGCCCGAGCAGTTCGAGCCCGAGGGCGAGTTCGGCTCGGTCGGCCCCAAGAGCGACGTATGGGCGCTGGGAGCGGTGCTCTTCTTCACGCTCACCGGCCAGCCCCCCTTCGCCTCGCGCAACGTGGTCGACCTCTACGGCCAGGTGACGGGAGATCCCGCGCCGACCGCCAGCGAGCTGCGCGAGGACGTGCCCCCAGCGCTCGACGAGCTGATCCAGGCCTGCCTGGCCAAGCAGGTCGACGAGCGGATCTCCATGGCGGACCTGGTCGCCCGCCTCGAGGCCCTGGTCGCGGACCCCAAGCTGCTGCGCCCGCGGGGCGGGAGCGGCGCCCGCCACGCCCTGGCCGTGATCGTGCTCTTCTTCATGCTCGCCCTCGTGCACTTGACCCTGATCTCGCCGAAGCAGGGCGAGCGACTGCTGATCATGATGGGCCTGCGCGAGGCGCCCGAGCCGCAGGACGAGCTCGCCTCCCTCAGCGAGCGCGCCGAGCGGGGCGACGTCGAGGCGCTCCTCGAGCTGGCCGAGCGCGTGGAGGCGAAGGAGCCGCAGCGAGCCCAGGAGCTGCTCGAGCGCGCCGCCCAGGCCGAGTCGCCGCGGGCCATGGTGCGCCTGGGGGTCGCGCTGCAGGCCAAGAAGACCCAGGCCGACGACCTGGAGGCCTATCGCTGGTTCCGCAAGGCAGCCGACGCCAAGGACCACGAGGCCATGCTGTGGGTCGGGCTCCTGGTGGCCGAGGGCCGCGGCGTCAAGGCCGCCGAGCCCGCGATCGCCCTGCAGTGGCTGGCGCGAGCCGAGCAGGGGGGTCAGCCGGGGGTCGCCAAGCGAGCCGCGGCCGCCCGGGCCAAGGTGCTCGCCGAGCACCCCGAGTTGGCTGAGAAAGAATAGGGCTCGCCTCCCTGGGTTGCGCGCTAGGGGCAGATGCACGATCCTCCACCTGAACGAGGAGGCGCGGCGTGACGCCGCTTTCCGAGATCCTGCAGTTGCTGCGCTCCACCAGCGCCAAGGGGTTCGCTGACCGGCACCCCTCCAGCGACCTCGTGCTCATCGAGCCCTACGAGAAGGACCGGAGCTACGACTTCAGCTCCCCCCTGCACCCGGGCGGGACGGTCCGCTTCCTCGAGCGCCAGGTGGGCAAGCCCGTGCCCGTGGGCCGCGACAGCCGCGCCCAGGTCATGCTCGATCCCCCCGCCGTGTCGCGCCTGCACCTCGTGCTGGCCTACACCCAGGACGGCTGGAAGGTCATGGACCGCTCCAGCAACGGCTCCTGGATGGACGGGCAGCGCATGCCCAATGAGACGGCGGTCCCCCTCCCCTTCGGCTCGTCGGTGCGCCTCGGCCGCGCCGTCGTGCTGCGCATGTTCTCGCTGGAGGAGTTCCACCGCTACGCGGGCCAGCAGGCCGGCGAGGCAGGCCCGGCCCCCGCGGCCCCCGAGCCCGCCACCGACCGCGGCGCCGACACCTGGCGGATCCCCGCCCAATACGTCCAGGCCGCCCAGGCCGCGTCGCCGCCCCCGCCGGCCGGCGAGGGGACCCTCGAGATCGACTTCAACTTCGACGGTCCGCCGACCGTGGGCGGCGCGCCGACCGTGCGCCTCAAGCGCGACAGCCACCGCTTCGACTTCAACCCCGCGGCGGTCCCGGCGCCCCAGCCGCCGCAGGCTCCCCAGGCTCCCCAGGCTCCCCAAGTGCCCCAGGCACCCCAGGCGCCCCAGGCTCCCCAGGCGCCCCAGCAGCCGCCGCCGGGTCCGCCTGCGAGAAGCGGGTCGGACGATATCGAGTACGAGTTCGACTTCGACATCGAGTCCGACGGACGCGGCGGGGTCTAGACCTCTCGCGCCGCGAACCTCCAGCGGCCGTGGACGCCCAGAAGGCCCGCTACCACGGCGCACTCCAATCCGAAGGGCGGGTAGCCGCCGAAGCCCAGCAGGGGCATTTCACCCACGTGGAGCGCCTGCACGTAGGGGATCGTGTAGGTCCACTTGGCCAGGCTGTAGACGTTCCAGACCTCCCAGCACAGGCCGCAGATCACGGCCGCCAGGGCGAAGGTCACCGCGGGACGCCAGTCGCCGCGCGCGATGTCCTCGAGGAGCGCCGAGCGAGCGCCGACGAGCGCGCGCGCGGCGAGGAGCAGGAAGAGCGGCGCTAGCCACGGCAGGGGGAAGAGGAAGTTCGGCGCCCAGCTGAGCCCCACCAGCCCCAGCGCCGAGCAGAGCAGGACCGCCGCCGCCAGAGCACGCGGGTAGGGGACGCGCGGCGCCCAGGCCGCCCGGAAGGGCTCGGTCAGGCGGGGGAAGGTGGCGAGCAGGTCCTGGGTGGCGACCACCGCCGGGAGCACGGTCGCGAAGGGGAGCGTCCCGTGGAGCAGCACGTCCCAGGCGCTGCCGAACTCGGCGCCGTGGTAGTCCCAGCTCTCCACGAAGCGGTTGAGGTACTCGAAGAACCACCAGAACACCGCGCTGAGCGGGATCAACAGCCAGAAGGCCCGGTGCCGCAGCGGGCAGTCGCCCGTGCGCTGCTGGCTCCAGGCGTTGACGACGAGCACGTAGCCGACCCAGAGCGGGGTGAAGGTGTGCTCCTGGAGCGGGGCCAGCGCGGGGACCCGCGTCCAGGCCACGACCCAGCTGCCCGCCAGGAGGATCAGCCCGGCCCAGCCCCAAATCGGGAAGACAGGCCGAGGCGAGGCGTGCTGGAGCGTCGAGGCTCGTGCAGGCCTGTCTGAGCGCATTTCATGTCGCCGCAGGCGACGAGGCCCGCGAAGCGGGCCACCAGAAGAAGGGAAGACTGGCCGAGGCGAGGCGTGCTGGAGCGTCGAGGCTCGTGCAGGCGGGCCACCAGAAGAAGGGGAAGGGCTGGCCTGGCCGGGACGCGGCGGGAGCTCGCCTCGCCAGCGGAGGAAGCGCAGCGCGAAGGGCGTCAGGGTCAGCGCGATCCCGCCGCCGATCAGGGCGAAGGCCAGCCACGAGAAGGGCGCGTGGCGGACGCGCCCCAGGCGGGGGAGCACCTCGTGGAAGGGCTCGAGGGGCAAGCCCGCCAGCCAGGCGCCCAGGAGCGGGAGCTGCGCTATGGCGACGAAGAGCAGGCAGAGCTCGAGCGCGACGCCGAGGGCGCGGCGTCGGACGCGCCGGGGCGCCTCGTCGGAAGCTGGCTCTGAGGTAGGCACTTCGTTGCCCTCCGCTCTCGCGGAGGCTACCGTGCGGTGCCCCTAGGTGGGCGGGAAGGTCGATCCATGAACGCAACCGCTATCGCCCCGGCGCTCCTCGCTGGCGCCCTGGCCACGCTCCTCGCAACCCCCGCGCAGGCGCAGCAGCCGCCGATCCCCTCCAAGCAGGAGATCATGAAGCGCCTCGACGAGGGCTTCCCCCAGCTGATCGAGCAGTCGCCCGAGGCCACGGTCGAGGTCGAGGGGCTGTTCAAGCTGACCTACAAGCAGGTCCCGACCGACCCCAAGAAGATCGCCGAGATGATGGGCAAGCAGCTGGGCACGGACAAGGTCCCCCCCGGCATGATCGATCAGTACATGGGCATGTTCGCGGCGGAGATCACGCAGGTCCTCAACAAGCACCTGGCCGATATCGGCGAGTTCGAGGCCCTGACCGACCTCAAGAACAGCTCCAAGAAGATCCCCCCGGGCAAGCACCGCTTCGGGATCCTGTTCGAAGGCGAGAAGCCGGCGGCGCTGGTCGTGTTCGACCCCAAGCCCAAGAAGGGCGAGGAGGAGCAGAAGGACCGGCTGAAGAAGCCGGTCCTGCTGCGGCTCAAGACCAAGTCGACCAAGCTCCAGAACGAGCTCAAGATCGAGGGCAAGGAGTCCAAGAAGAAGCCCAAGAAGGACCAGCCCAAGCCGGCCGACCTCGTCGTGACCTGCCTGCGCTACCTGGCCAAGACCAAGAAGCCCATCGAGGCCAAGTAGGCAGGAGCCGCCGCGCCCCCGAACGCGCACAGGCGCTAAGCCTTTCCGAGGCGAGCACTTAGCGTCTTCATTCATCCTCCGGCGCAACGGCGCCTGCTGCCCGTGCGTATAGTGCGTAAGCCTTGACCGTGACTGCGCTTGAGGGCGGTGACGGGGCCCCTCCGAAGGACCGGAGAGACCCCCAACCACGCCTCGAGCGTCTCACCGTCGCAGGCGCGAAGGAAGGAAGGCTCCAGCTCTGAGCGCTCGAACGCCCATCCTCGTCTCCGGGCTCACTCTCTCTGGGCTCACTCTCTCTGGGCTCACTCTCTTTGGGCTCACCGGACTCGTCGCCCTGAGCCTGGTCTGCGCGCCGGCTCCCGCCTGGGCCGACGACCAGAACCGGATCCACTACCCCGCCTCGGCCGAGCTCGGCGCCCTGCTGCAGACCGCCGAGAAGGCCCGCCAGGCCGGGGACTGGAAGGAGGCGGTGATCCTCTTCCGCAAGGTGCTCGATCAGGACGAGCACCTCCTCGTGGAGAAGCCCGACGCCCGCGAGGGCGACACCTACCGGCTGCTCGGCGTGAGCGAGTGGGCGATCCGCAGCCTGCGCAAGCTGCCGCCGGCCGGAAAGCTGGTGTTCCGCGAGAAGTACGATTACCGCGCCCAGTCGGCGATCGACAAGGCGCTGAAGGCCAAGAGCCCCTACCTGGCCCTGGCGCGCGCCTACGAGCTCTACCCGATCGCGAGCCAGGCCCCCCAGATCCTCTCGATCATGGCGGAGCGCTGCCTGGAGCGCGGCGAGCTCGAGCGCGCCCGCAAGGTGCTGCGCCGGCTCCTGGCCCACCACGCAGACGAGCTCGAGGACCCGACCCCCGTCCACAAGAAGCTGCTGGTGTGCGCGCTGGGCCTCGGCGATCCGGTGCAGGTGCGCGAGCAGGCCGAGCTCCTGCGCAAGCTCGGCGGCGGCGACGAGGTCCACCTCGGCCAGACGCCCATGAGCGTGCCCGAGCTGGTCGCCTCGGCCCTCGAGCGCGAGGCGGCGCGCACCGGACGCTACCGCGGCGCGAGCCCCTCCACCCCCATGGCGCGCGGCGACACGCGCAACCGCGCCGCCTTCGAGGGGGAGCCCTCCTTCGGCTCGGTCCTGCTCTCCCCGCGCGAGTTCAGCAACCAGCCGCGCTGGAAGCGCCCGCTCCGGCTCCGCCCGGGGCGCTTCGGCAACCGCAACGACTTCCCCGCGCGCAACCTGGCGGTCGTGCACGAGGGCCTGGTGTTCACCACCAGCGCCGACGAGCTGCACGCCTTCCCCCTCGGCCCCAACGCCCCGAAGCCGCGTCGCCTGCGCCGCCCGCCCAACCGCGCCCCCTACGAGGACGACAACGAGAAGGTCCAGTTCGGCCCCACGGTCGGCCAGGGCGTGCTCGTCGCGCCCTTCGTGGAGCGGGTTCAATACGACCAGAGCTTCCGCGGGATCCCGATCAAGGTGCGGATCCCGACCCGCAAGCTGTGCGGCTTCGACCTCGAGGAGTGGCGCTGGTCCTGGGACCACGCGCGCCAGCTCCAGGGCACGCCCCTGCAGGGCTGGAGCTTCCCCGCCACGCCCACGGCTCACGAGGGGCGCGTCTACGCCTCGGGCTGGTCGATCGAGGGCTACGTGAACGCGAACGTGGCCTGCTTCGACCTGCGCACCGGGGAGCCGATCTGGTGGACGCTCTCGGCGAGCGGCCAGGTCGAGCAGACCATGTTCGGTGAGCAGGCCATGGAGCCGCTCTGCGTGCCCCTCGCTCTCCACGACGGGGTGATCTACCAGCCGACCTCCCTGGGCTGCGTCGCCGCCCTCGACGCCGACACCGGCCGCCCGCTCTGGGTGACCGAATACGACGCGATCGAGGTCCGCCCGCCCCAGGGCTACTACGCCGACCGCCGCAACATCATCTGGGAGAACACGGCGCCCGTCGTCGAAGACGGGACGCTCGTCGTGGCCCCCCTCGACTCGACCGCCTTCTACGGCTTCGACCTCGCGACCGGCAAGCGGACCTGGAAGGCGGCGCAGCGCCTCGGGCGCCGCGGCGACGAGGGCGAGGTGCGCTACGTCATGGGCGCCAAGGAGGGCCGGATCGTGCTCGCCGGCGGCCACGACGTGCGCTGCGTCGAGGTCCGCAGCGGGCGGCTCCGCTGGCGCCAGACCCTCAACACGCCGACCGTGGCTGGACGCGGCTGCATCGTGGGCCGCACGGTGTGCGTGCCCCTCGACGACGGCACCGTCGTCACCTACGACCTCATGAGCGGCAAGCGCCGCGGCAGCCACAAGCTGGCGATCCCGGGCAACCTGCTGCCCGTCGGGCGCGCCACGGTGGTGGTCGGCAACGGCTCGCTCGCCGTGCACGGCAGCGGCGGCTCCGGCGCCCGAAGGGACTTCAAGTGAGACCTCGATCTGCCCTCCGATCCGCCCTCTACTCCGCTTGCGCCTGCGCCCTGCTCACGCCGGGGCTCGCGAGCGCCCAGGAGGGTGACTCCGGCCCCCGCACCGAGCGCGACGGCGACCGGGTCGTGTTCCGCAACAAGGTCGAGGTGACCCCGGCCGCGCGCCTCGCGATCCGCCGCGGGCTCGAGTTCCTCGGTCGGCGCCAGGAGAAGAACGGCGCCTACGTGGACGGGATCGGCCGCAAGGTCAACAACCGCTACATGAACGAGAAGGGCGACCACGTCGGGGTGACCGGCCTGGTCGGCATGGCCTTCTTGAGCAACGGCAGCACGCCCGGCCGCGGCCCCTACGGCAAGCAGGTCAAGGGCTGCGTCGACTTCATCCTGACCAAGATCACCCCCAACGGCATGGTCAAGAACGGGGGGTCGCGCATGTATAGCCATGCCTTCGCGACCCTCTTCTTGGCCGAGGTCTACGGCATGGATCCCTCCGCCAAGCTCCGCAAGGGGCTGCAGCGGGCGGTCAACCTGATCGTGTCGGCCCAGAACGAGCAGGGCGGCTGGCGCTACATGCCCGCGGCCAAGGACTCCGACATCTCGATCTCGGTGTGCCAGGTCCAGGCCCTGCGCGCCGCGCGCAACGTGGGCGTGCGCGTGCCGAGCGCCACGATCGATCGCGCGATCGAGTACGTGCGCAAGAGCTACATTCGGCCCGGCACCGCGCACCACCGCCAGGCGGGCGGCTTCTGGTACCAGGTCTACGAGAACCACCGCTACCGCCCCTCGCGGACCAGCTTCGCGCTGACGGCCGCCGGCGTGACCGCGCTCTACGGGGCGGGTATCTACGACGGCGAAGAGCTGCGCGGCGGCCTGCGCTACCTGTTCAGCATGCGCAACCGGCCCCCGGCCCACGAGATGCGCACCACCTTCGACTACTTCTACGGGCACTACTACGCGGTTCAGGCCTTCTTCCAGGCCGGGGACGGCGGCGAGCGCCCTTACTGGTCCATGTGGTATCCGTGGATCCGCGATCAGATCGTGATGGGCCAACAGCCCGACGGTCGCTGGCAAGACCTGGTCGGTCCCAACTACGCGACCGCCATGTCCTGCGTGATCCTGCAGATCCCCTACCGCTACCTGCCGATCTTCGAGCGCTAACTCAATGCCCGCGACCCTCTCTCCCCCCGCTCAGTTGCCGGCCTCGATTCGGCGCAAGCTCGGCAGCGCGCGCGCGCGCCTGCGCAGCGTCGACCTCGGCCTGGGCCTCGCCCGCGGCGTGCTCGTCGTCGGCGCCGGCTTGCTCCTGCTCTTCGCCCTCGACGTGACCCTCGAGCCGCCCCTCGAGGTGATCCGGGCCTTCGCGCTCTTCGTCGGCATCGTGGCGGGCATGACCAGCGTCTACTGGACCACCCGTCCGCTCCGGCGCAGCCTGAGCGACGACGACGTGGCGCTGATGCTCGAGGGGCACTTCCCCGAGCTCCAGGGCGGCCTGGTCAGCTCGGTCCAGCTCCTGCGCGAGAGCGACCACCACACCAGCCAGGCGCTGATCCAGCGCACGGTGGACCGCGCGGCGCGCAAGGTCGACGACGTCGACGTGGGCGAGATCGTGCGGCTCGGACCCCTGATCCCGCTCTGGCTGCTGATCGGCGCCTTCATCGTGTTCTCGGGCGGGATCGCCAACAGCAAGGTCGTGCGCCCCTACGTGGGGATCTTCGCCCAGCGCGTGCTCAAGGGTCAGGACGTGCGCTACCCCAAGCGAGTCGGCTTCGAGGTCGCCCTCGAGCGCAAGGTCCGCCTCGCCAAGGGCGACGACCTCGACGTGGTCGTCAACGTGACCAAGGGCGCGAGCGTGCTCGAGCGGCTCACGATCCTCACCCGCTACGCGGACGGGCGAGAGGAGCAGCGCGAGCTGCTGCGCAAGGGCGAGCTGGTGTTCGCCAAGGCCTACCAGAACGTGACCGAGGCCTTCGCGTTCCGGGTCGAGGCCCCCGAGCACGGGGTCAGCTCGCCGATCTACGAGGTAGAGGTCGTGCAGCGGCCGCGGATCGAGCAGTACGAGTTCCTGCTCCGCTACCCCGACTACGTCGGCCGCGAGCCCGAGCGGCTCAACCAGCCCGACCTGACCGTGCCCGCCGGGACCGAGATCAGCTACGCCGCGGTCAGCAACAAGGCGCTCGTGACGGCCGAGCTGATCTTCGAGCAGAAGCCCGAGCGCCGACCCGACCAGCGCGGGAAGCTCCCCTGGGAGGCGCGCCCGGGACCGGCCCCGACCTACTACGCCGACCTCCCCCAGGGCGCCCTCGCCGAAGGCGGCGCGTGGAGCGAGCTCGCGGGCGTGGAGCAGCGTCTCGAGCTGAGCGCGGGCCTGCACGGAAAGCGCGCCCTCTTCGGCCGCTTCGCGGTCAAGGAGGACCTCCGCTTCCGCTTCCAGCTCACCTCCGAGGACGCCCTCGAGACCGGCAAGAAGCCCGTGGCCTTCTCGGTGCGAGTGGTGCGCGACAAGCGCCCGATCGTCTCGATCCCCGTCCCCGGGGGCATGAAGCAGGTCACGCCCCAGGCCAAGGTCGACCTGCGCGTCGACGCCAAGGACGACTACGGCCTCGCCCACGTCGAGCTGCGCATGCAGCCGGTCAAGGAGGACGGCACCGAGGGCGAGTGGACCAAGCGAGACCTGCCCTTGCCCGAGGACGTGAGCTCGCCGCGCAAGGTGCGCCTGCCCTACACGATCTCGCTGGCCGACTTCCGCCTCCAGCCGGGCGACCAGCTCGTCTATCAGGCGGCCGCCTTCGACCACAACCTCGACACCAAGAGCAACCACGACCTCTCGCGCCGCTACGCGCTCCAGATCGTGCGGCCGGAGGACCTCGAGCGCATGCTCCAGGACCGCATGACCGCGCTCAAGGAGCGCCTGAGCGGGGTGGGGCGCGAGCAGACGGACGCCCGCAAGGCGAGCCAGGAGTTCGTGCGAGACATGGGCCCCAAGGGCGTCCTGACCGAGGACGACAAGCGCCGCCTGCAGCGGCTGGAGTACGACCAGCGCCGCGTGACGACGCGCCTGAACGAGGTCGAGAAGTCGCTCGGCGAGCTGCTCGAGGAGCGCGAGGCCAACCGGCTGACCGACCCCAGCGCGATGTCGCTGCTCAACGAGCTGCGCGAAGGCGTCAAGAAGCTCGCTGACGAGAAGTCGCCCTCGATCACGCGACAGCTCAAGGACACCCGCACCGCGACCAAGCTCGACAGCAAGACGCGCGCGGCCATGGCCCGGGTCCCCGACCTGCAGGACGAGCTCGCCGACGAGCTCCAGCGCCTCGCGACCCGGATCGACAAATACGGCGACTTCACCGAGGTCCTCCAGGAGCTCCGCGACCTGCTCTCGGGCCAGGACCGAGTGATCGACGGAGCCGGCGAGGCCGCCAAGGCGGGCGCTCGCTAGTGGCTAACTCCTTGCGACTGAACGCCCGAGTGGATCTAGACCCGCACGCCGAGCGCGCGCGTCCAACCTGCGACTGGCCCCAAGGGGTCAGCCGGGAGGAAGCATGAAGCTGAGCCAATTCAGCACTTCGTTCCTGCTCACCAGCTCGCTGGCGGCGCTCTTCATGCCGGCCTCCTTGCAGGTGGCGTCGGCCCAAGAGGTCGAAGAGAAGAAGAAGGCTCCGACCTCGGAGCAGCTCGCCGACGAGCAGCGCAACCTGCTCAACGCGCTCGAGCGCCTCGACGAGAAGATGAACAAGCTCTCGGAGAAGTTCGCCGAGCGTCAGCCGGCCCAGGCCGAGAAGCTGAGCAAGGCCTACCAGGAGGTCCGTGAGCGGCTGATCAAGGAGGACATGCGCCAGGTCATCGGCATGTTCGAGGGCCGCGACGTGATCCCCGCCCGCGACAAGGCGATCGAGGTCAAGAAGGACCTCGCCGAGCTGCTCTCGATCCTCGACGAGGCCCGCCGCAAGAGCGTCGAGAACCTCGGCGACAAGCTCGAGAACCTGCGCCAGACGATCAAGGACGTCAAGGACCTCGAGAAGGAGCAGGGCGACCTCAACCGCGAAATGAGCGCGGAGGGCGAGCGCAAGCAGCAGCTCCAGGACATTCAGCAGGCCAAGCAGGCGATCGAGCAGCTGCGCAACAAGCAGGAGCAGCTCCGCCAGGGCAAGGTCGACACGAGCCAGCAGCAGGCCTTGGCGGAGCGAGTCAAGGAGGCCGCCAAGCAGGCCCGCGACCTCGCGCAGCAGCAGCAAGGCGTCCAGCAGCAGGCAGACGGCAAGCAGGGCAAGGCCCTCGAGGGGCTGGAGCAGGCCTCGCGCCAGCTCAATGACCTGCTGAAGCGCCAGCAGCAGATCGCCGGTCAGACCGAAGGCCTGCGCCGCAACGCCCAGGGTCAGCAGGGCCAGCAAGGCCAGCAGGGTCAGCAAGGCCAGCAAGGCCAGCAGGGTCAGCAGGGCCAGCAGGGTCAGCAAGGCCAGCAGGGTCAGCAAGGCCAGCAGGGCCAGCAAGGCCAGCAGGGCCAGCAGGGCCAGCAGGGCCAGCAGGGTCAGCAGGGCCAGCAAGGCCAGCAGGGCCAGCAGGGTCAGCAGGGCCAGCAGGGCCAGCAGGGCCAGCAGGGCCAGCAAGGCCAGCAGGGCCAGCAGGGCCAGCAGGGCCAGCAGGGCCAGCAGGGCCAGCAGGGCCAGCAGGGTCAGCAGGGCCAGCAGGGTCAGCAGGGCCAGCAGGGTCAGCAGGGCCAGCAGGGTCAGCAGGGC
>MDTG01406488.1_pt1 | contig 18443 bp, 21 predicted proteins | sample 811421 | NCBI WGS metagenome assembly MDTG01 (sample SAMN05326645, study PRJNA326480) | marine metagenome | isolation source: seawater | place: Pacific Ocean: South East | collected 2011 | reverse complement strand
TCCCTCCTGCATTATCAGTTACTGGTCCATAAGCATCTAATGCTACAACCATACCAGTTAAAGCTAACATAGAAGTTACAGCTACAGCGATACCGTACAAACCTGCAAGATTGTTCGTATACAAAATACCTGCTACAATTATTAAAGCTGGAATTGCAGTTGCTTCCATTGAAATAGCTAGACCTTGGATTACATTAGTTCCATGACCTGTAGTAGAAGATTTAGCAACTGATTGAACTGGTCTAAAATTAGTTCCAGTATAATATTCCGTTATCCAAATCAATAATCCTGTAATTATAAAACCAACCACTCCACAAATATATAGATTTAATCCAGAAAAACTTGTCCCATCATTATTTTTGTAAATTGTTTCCAATCCAACAATTGCATCTGTTATTGGATATAATACTAATAAAGAAGTAATTGATGTTACCACAAAACCTTTATACAAAGCTCCCATTATATTTTTGCTTTTACCTAATTTTACAAACCAAGTACCCACAATCGAGGTAAGAATACATGCTCCGCCAATCGCCAATGGATATACCATTAAATTTAAATTCATGGGAAAAAAAATTGAGGATAAAACCATTGTAGCTACAATAGTAACTGCGTATGTTTCAAATAGATCTGCCGCCATTCCTGCGCAGTCACCTACGTTGTCTCCAACATTATCAGCTATAACAGCTGGATTTCTAGGATCATCTTCAGGTATACCAGCCTCGACTTTACCGACCAAGTCAGCCCCCACATCTGCGCCCTTAGTAAAAATCCCACCACCCAATCTTGCAAAGATGGATATTAATGAAGCGCCAAAACCTAAAGCTACTAAAGCATTTATAATTTCTCTGCTACTTGCGTTTAGATTTATCAAGATAATGTAATATAATGTTATCGCTAGCAAAGCTAAGCCCGCAACTAAAAGACCTGTGATGGCGCCTGACTTGAAAGCTATGGTTAATCCAGATTGTAAACTTTTTCTAGAAGCTTCTGCAGTTCTTACATTAGCTTTGACAGATATAAGCATCCCTACATAACCTGCTAGACCAGATAGAAAAGCACCGATGAAATACCCAAGTCCAACCAAATAGTTAAAAAAATATGTTACAATAGCAAGTACAATAATACCAACTACGGCTATCGTTTTGTATTGTCGATTTAAGTAAGCCTTAGCTCCTACTTGTATTGCATCAGCAATTTCTTGCATTCTACTATTGCCAGGACTGGAAGAAAGAATTTGACCTGATAACAGGTAGCTGTAAGCTACAGCAATAATTCCTGTAAAAGATATTAAGTATAATAATTCTAAATAATTATTCATTTAGAATGGATAAATGCCAAAAATATTAATGAAAGGCAAGTTAAAGTTATTTTTCATTGGTGACAATATTGTAAAATTCATTGATTTCTTATTAATTTTGACAACTTGTCCAAAATAGCATTCAAATAACTAATCTGAGCTTTTTCTAAGAAAAATTCTGAAGCCTTTACATATTCGTGTATGATAACGTTTTTAGGTGTATTATGTCTGAATAAGAACTCGAAAACAGCTGAAAACAAAATAATTTTAAGCAATTTATCTGTTCTTTTTAAATCAATATCCTTATTTAAATGCTTTATTATGGTTTCTTCTATTAAGTCTATTCTTTCAAGAGTTCCAGATACAACATCTTTGATATATTTTCTAAATTGATTTTTTGGATATTCAATCTTTTCATCAGGGTTCATCAAAGAGCCGTAGATTTTTTGAATAACTTTGACTCTTGGTAGAGAACTTTTTTCAACTTTTTGAGTCATTTTTTAAAACTGTAACTACAGCATTCGCGGCTTCTTTGCCTTTAGATTTGGATCTAACAATTGCTTGATCTTTATTTAAACAAGTAATTATTCCATTACCAATTGGTTTTTTATAATCAATTGAAAGCTTCATAATAGCATCTATAGTAGTTTTAGAAATAAAATCAAAATGAGGTGTTTCTCCTTTAATTACACATCCTAAAGCGATAATCCCATCGTATTTTTTTATATTTTTAGATATAGTAACAGGAATTTCAAATACACCAGGAACCTGGATCCAATCAATTATAAATTTATTCTTTAACAATACCAGTTTAGTTTCAGTGATTTGATCTGCTAAAATATCTTCATAGAAATTTGCTCCAACAACTAATATTTTATTTTTCATTTGATTATTTCTTGCTTTTTTATCTTAATACCAAATCCTTCTAGTCCTATTATTCTTTTTTTTGTTCTACTCACGAGTATCATATCTTTAATTCTAAGATCTTTTATAATTTGAGCTCCTATACCATAATAACGTAAAATTACATTATCTTTTTCTCTTTTATCAACTTTGTCAGCATTTATGATAATAAGAATAAAATTATTAAATCTAGATAGGTATCTTAAAGATCTTACAACTTTTTGGTCTTTCATGATAAGTTTATAATTTTTCAGTTTAGTTGATATAACTCTAACTCTAATTGCTTTCTGTGGATTTATTTTGCCTTTTTTGATAACAAAATTTTTTGATTTATTTAGTTTATTTTCATAGATAATATGATCAAACACCTTACTTTTTTTTATTGGATAATCCTTATTGGACAATCTTATAATTAATTTTTCATTTTTAAGCCTATATGCAATTAGGTCTTCAATAGAGGCAATTTTTATCTTGTGCATAATTGAAAATTTATAAAGATCTTTTAGTCTAGCCATTCTTCCGTCCTCATTCATAACTTCACAAATTACTGCACTTGGATTTAGTTTGCTTAGCTTTGAAATATCAACGGATGCCTCTGTATGACCTGCTCTTTCTAGGACACCACCTGCTCTTGCGACCAAAGGAAAAACATGTCCAGGCGATACAATATCCTTTTTTTTTGTTTTAGAATTTATCGCAACTTTTATTGTCCTGGCCCTATCATAAGCTGAAATACCTGTAGAGATTCCTTTTTTAGCCTCAATAGAAACTGTAAAAGCTGTTTGCATTCTAGATTTATTTTTAGGAGACATTAAAGGGAGTTTTAATTTTTCAATTTGTGCTTTTGACAAAGCCAAACAAATCAAACCTCTTCCATGCTTTGCCATAAAATTAATGCTTTTAGAATTACATTTTGATCCAGGTATTATTAGATCACCTTCATTTTCTCTATCTTTATCATCGACAAGAATAAACATCCTGCCTTTACGTGCATCTTTAATAATTTCGTTTATAGGTGAAAAAATACTCGAATAAATCATTTTTTAATTTTTGCAATATACTTACTAAAAATATCTATCTCAACATTTACAACTTCATTAAATTTTAAGTTTTTAAGATTGGTAAGCTTTAAAGTGTGAGGAATTATATTTACTTCAAAATATCCATTATAGACTTTTGAAATAGTAAGAGATACTCCATTTATAGAAATCGAAGCTTTTTCAACTAGCGATTTACATAAATTTTTTAATGACAACTCAAATTTTACCACCCAAGTTTTTTCTATAATAGAAATCTTTTTAACTTTAGCTGTTGTATCAACATGTCCTTGAACATAATGACCAGATATTTTTTGACCATGTAGTAATGATTTTTCTAGATTAATTATTTTACCTTTTCTTACAAATTTAAAATTTGATCTGTGGATGGTTTCTTTCGATAAATAAAATAAAAATGAATTTTTTTTTATTCGAATTAGAGTTAAACAAACCCCATCACACGAAACGGACTCACCTATATCATTTTTACTAAATTTAATAGCAGACTGGACTTCGATAACTAGACTGCCTTTTACATATCTTGGGCTCCTTTTAACACTTCTGATAACTCCTTGTTTATATATTATTCCATTAAACATTTTTAATTTTGACTTTATATAATTTATCTTTATCTAGGTTCACTTTAATTCTTTTATTTAATATTATTTTTTTAATGTAGTAGATTGTAGAACTGTTTATTCCATTATTTTTTAGATACTTAGATGATTTAAATATAAAAAAATTAAAAATTAATCTAAATTTTAATAAAGTATTTAAAAATATCAAGCCACTTTCAACTAAAATTCTGTTATAACCTATTTTTTTTAAAATTTTAAACAAATTTAAAAAATCATTTCTGGTAAGTAAGCGTTTTACAAAGATAATCTTAATTCCTTTCCTTTTTAAATATGAAATTTTCTTGCTACTTTTTGTCATAGTAATTAAAAAAATTTTCCTTTTTTTACTATTTTTAAATAATTTTAGATTTTTTTTAAGTTTAAGATTTAAATCAATAATAAATAAATCAGGTTTGTTTTGATTAAGTCCATTTAACCTGCAGTTTAGAAGAGAATTATCTACATTAATTGATTTTGATGTTGACATAATAGCATCATATTCCGATCTTATTAGATGAGCTCTTTTTCTTGAAAAAATATTAGTTATCCATTTTTTGCTTTTACTTATCGTGTAATAATCTTTTGATACTGCAATTTTAGCATCTATCAACGGCTCAGATTTTATTCTATTTAAAAAATAACTTTGATAAAAATTAGCAAATTTTCTGTTAGCCTTTTTGTAAACTTTAACTTTTTTATTATTTAATTTTTTTTTTGCTAATTTAGCAGTCCTTTCATCTACATCATAAAAAGAAATAAAAACTCTTTTAATACCTTTTTTTACTATTAAATCAGTACAAGGTGGCGTCTTTCCGTAATGAGTACATGGTTCTAACGTTAGGTATAAATCAGAATATTTAAAATTTTTATTTACAATTAATGCGTTATATTCAGCATGAGGTCTTCCAGAAATTGAGGTTCTACCAGATGAAATAACAGAACCATTTTTAACTACAATACAACCAACAGATGGGTTCATTTTCGTTTTCCCAAGATTGACCTTAGCATTTTCAAATGCCAATTTTAGATAGTTATTATGACTTGTTATCATCCAAGTTACCTATAAATTGTTCAAAATCTTTTGCCTCTTTAAAATTCTTATAGACAGAAGCAAAACGAACATAGGCAACCTTATCTAAGCTTGATAGACCTTCCATAATAAACTTTCCAATTGTTGGCGTAGGAATTTCGCTTTCGCCTAGACCTTCGAGATTTCTTACAATTTTAGATATAAATTTTTCTATAGTCTCCGAGTCAATTGGCCTTTTTCTAGTTGCTATTCTAATAGATTTAGAAATTTTATCTCTATCAAAAGGTTCTCTTCTTCCATTGCCTTTTATTACAGTTAGTTCTTGAAATTGAACTCTTTCAAAAGTTGTAAACCTCTCTTTTCTATCGCAACCGCATAATCTACGACGTCTTATAGCTGTACCATCTTCAGTTGGTCTGGAGTCTACGACAGAAGTGTCTTTTTTTCTACAAAACGGACAAAGCATAGTTATTTATCTTTATGAATCACTATATATAGGAAAAGCTGAACAAAGATCAATAATCTCTTTTTGTACTTCTTTTTCTATTTTTGAGTTATTTTGACCATTTTTACTTAAACCTTTTATTACTTTTGTAATTAAATCACCAATTAGAGAAAACTCTTTGGATCCAAATCCTCTGGTTGTGCAAGCAGGTGTTCCAAGTCTTATTCCTGAAGTTATCATAGGACTCTCTGTATCAAAAGGAATACCATTTTTATTGCATGTTATATTAGAGCGTCCTAATGATGCTTCAGTATCTTTTCCATTCACTTTAAAATCTCTTAGATCAACTAGCATTAAATGTGTATCCGTACCGCCAGAAAATATTTTGAATCCATTGCTAATTAATTTATTAGACAATGTTTGAGCATTACTTATTACTTCTTTAGTGTAAACTTTAAACTCATCCGACAAAGCCTCTTTGAAACAAACCGCTTTTGCAGCTATAACATGCATTAAAGGACCTCCTTGGAGACCAGGAAATATAGCGCTATTAAATTTTTTGATAAGATCTTCTCTATTTGTTAAAATTATTCCCCCTCTTGGTCCTCTTAAAACTTTATGAGTAGTTGATGTTACAACATCTGCATATTTTGTTGGGTTGGGGTAAGCGCCTCCAGCAACTAAACCAGAAAAGTGCGCCATATCTACTAAGAAAAAGGCATTAACTTTGTCTGCTATTTCTCTAAATCTTTTAAAATCTATTATTCTTGAATAAGCGCTACCTCCAGCAATTATCAATTTAGGTTTATTTTCTAGTGCTAGTTTTTCTACACTTTCGTAATCAATTAATCCTGTTTCTTTATTTACATCGTAATGAATTGCATTAAACCATTTTCCAGATTGTGCAGGTTTAGCTCCATGTGTTAAATGACCACCAGAGTTTAAACTCATACCTAGGATTGTATCACCCGGTTTAATAAGCGCTAAATAAACTGCACCGTTTGCTTGAGCTCCTGAGTGCGGTTGTACATTAGCAAATTTACAATTAAATAAATTTTTAGCACGATCGATAGCTAAATTTTCAGAATGGTCAACAAATTCACAACCACCGTAATATCTTTTACCAGGATAACCTTCTGCATATTTGTTAGTTAATACCGAACCTTGAGCTTCAAGTATAGATTTAGAAACTATGTTTTCAGAAGCAATTAGTTCAACATGATTCTGTTGTCTTAAAAACTCTTTTTTAACAGAGTCATAAAGCTCTTTGTCTGAGTCTTGCAAACCAGAACTAAAAAAATTATTTAAATGTTTATCTATTTTAAATGCTGTGGACATAATTATATCTTTTTAACTCTTTTTAAATGTCTTCCCCCCTCAAATTTTGTTTTTAAAAAAACAGAAACTAATTTAAAAGCTTCTTTTTTACTTATTAATCTTGATCCTAAGGAAATAATATTAGCATTATTATGTTGTCTAGACAATGTTGTAGATTTCAAATTGTAACAAACCGCGGCTCTAATTCCTTTGATTTTATTGGCACTAATTGCCATTCCAGTACCTGAACCACAGACTAATATACCTAGATCACTTTTACCTGACTTAATTCTTTTAGAAACTTTTTTTGCATAATCTGGATAATCAACAGAGTTATAATCTTTAGTTCCTAAATCAATTATAGAAATATCATTTTCTATTAATAAATCCTTAATTTGGTCCTTTAGATTAAACCCGGCATGGTCTGAGGCTATACAAATTTTTTTGAATAAAGATTTCAATTTCTTTTAAAAGGATTTTCTAAAACACATGCCACTAAGTGAATCCTAGATTGTTCTCCACCATTGAAAAAATTATGATATTTTGTATTATTAGTAATAGTAACATGTCCGTCAGCTGGTAGATGTTTTGCAACATTTTCTATCACCATAGAACAACCTAAATTAGTTATAATTGGTATATGCAATCTTGGTTCAGGATCTTTATGCCAGCTAAGGGTAGATCTAGGCTCTTTCAACAGCAATCTAACTCTTCCTAATTTAAATTTATCTTTTAAAATTTTATAAACATCATTGAAGTAAGTATTTTTGAACTCTGGAACTATCTGAGTATATTTTGACTCATCTATATGTATATCTCTCGCGACCTCTTTTCCTTTTTCATCGGGTATTGTCCAATATATTCCTCTTATATTGTTACCCTTTGTAGAATTATCATCTCCTGGTATTTGGTTTAAAGGTATAGCTCCAAAATTAGTTACTCCTTTTGGAGATTTAAAACCTTTTTTCTCCAATATTTTATCTAAATCTACCCTTAATCTTTTAATATCAAATTGTAAATCAGGAACTTGATGAAAATCTGTAAAATTGAGGTGTGCCATAAATATCTTTTATAATTACTTTAATGCTATTTATAATATATTATTTGTCGCATCAAACAAAATTTAATAAGTAAAAAAAAATGAAAATAGTAGGTAAATATCCCAATATAAGACTGCGAAGAGTTCGCAACTCTAAATGGATGAGACAACTTATTTCAGAAAATCAGCTGAGTTCAAGTGATCTAATTTTACCAATATTTGTTAGAGAGGGAAAAAATAAGATAGAAAAAATTAAGTCAATGCCAGGAGTAAATCGTTTTTCAGTAGATAAATTGGGTACAATAATGAATGAAGTTTCAAAATATAAGATTCCAATGGTAGCGCTATTTCCTTTTACACCATCTAAAAAAAAAGATAAATTTGGAAATGAAGCATTAAACGAAAATAATCTAATTTGCCAAAGTATCAGATTTATTAAAAAGAGATTTCCTAAAATTGGGATAATGTGCGATGTAGCTTTGGATCCATATACATCACATGGTCACGATGGTATAATAGTAAATAATAAAATAGATAATGATTCAACTTTAGAAGTTTTAGTAAAACAATCTTTACTTCAAGCTAGAATGGGTTGTGACGTGATTGCTCCTTCAGATATGATGGACGGACGTGTAGGTAAAATCAGAAAAGCTTTAGATAAAAATAACTTTAAAGATGTTAGTATATTGTCGTATTCTGCAAAATACGCCTCAAATTTTTATGGTCCATTTAGAGACGCAGTTGGATCAAAGAATAATTTAAAGTTTGATAAAAAGACTTATCAAATGGATTTTAATAACAGCAACGAAGCCTACAGAGAAATTGGCTTAGATATCAAAGAAGGAGCTGATATCGTTTTGATTAAACCAGGCATGCCTTATTTAGATATAATAAAAAATATAAAAGATACGTTCAGAATTCCAGTATTTGCTTATCAAGTTTCTGGTGAATATAGCTTAATTAAGTTTGGAATTAAAAATAGTTTAATTTCTGAAAATGCAATATTAGAAAGTCTAATCTCATTTAAAAGAGCCGGAGCTTCAGCAATTATTACATATTTTGCCTTAGATGTTGCAAAAAAAATATTCAAAAATTAAGATCTAACTAAAGTAATTCTCGAAAATTATCCTTGATTTAGGAAAAGGTAAATTATTTGGTATAAAAAACTTATTTAGTAAGATGCTTCTGGTAAATAATAATGATTTTTTAATCATGTTTCCAGAAATATCTAAAGGTATTTTTTCTTCTATAAGATAAACTGGTACTTCGTATTTGATATCGTCAATCTTAATATTGATTATCAGATCATCTTTTGTAAGTGAATTGCTATAAGTTTTTAAATTTGTATCGAAGCCAAGTTCTTTAATTAAATTGATTTCAAAAAAGATATATAAAAAAACCCAATTATCTGAATTTATATTATTAAGAAAATTTTCAAATGAATTATAAACATTTTTATAAGGTTGAGATTCAGGTAAAAGAGAGTTCAATAATGAACATAGAGATATAATTGCTGAAGTTCTTTTTCTATCATCAAAATAGTTCGGTGATATGGGCTTTATAAGTTCTGTTTTAAAATATCCTATTTTATTTTCATTTTTGCTATTGTTAAAAACGATTAATTTATTTGAAATTTGTAGATAATTTCTAATTTTTCTAGAATTTCCTCCATATACAATACCACCTACCTTTCCCTTTTTAAGAGTGAAAACATTAATTATATTTGCGTTTTCTCTAAACTTTCTTTTTGAAAGTAAATAGCATTCATCTTCCCAGTTCATATAATCTTAAGAAGTTTTAAAAGTTTATTAGCAGCATTTTGTTGAGCACGTTTTTTAGAGGCTCCTATTCCCATAATTTTTTTTGAATTTGGAATTTGAACGTCTGTTTTAAATATTGGGTTATGTTGTAAACCTATTTTCTTATAAAACGTATATTTCGGCAAAACTTTAAATTTTTTTAAACTATATTCTTGAAGTTGAGTCTTTGCATCTATTAACGGAATTGAAGAATTTTCTATATAATCTTTCCAAAAATTTAAAATAAATTTTTCTGAACATTTTAATCCTCCATCTAAATAAATTGCTCCTATTAAGGCTTCCAGACAATCACTAATAATCTTATCAGTTAAATTTTGCATTGGTCTATGCGATGTACCTAAAAACATAAATTTTTTTAAATTAATTTTTTTTGATATTTTTGAACACATTGATTTATTAACAAGGTTTGCAAATTTTTTATCAATTATTCCTTCTTTTTCTTCTGGGTATATTTCGATCAATTTTTTTGATATTACGAGTCCTAAAACTCGATCTCCTAAAAATTCTAATTTTTCATTATTATTATTATTGTCATAACTTTTATGTATTAGAGATCTAATCAAAATCTCTTCTTCTTTGAACTTGTAGTTTATGATATTTTCTAGCTCTTTAATTTGGTTTTTCATTCGATATTTGAGAACAGTCTATTCGTTCTAAAAGAATCATTTAAATTCCAAAACTTTAACATGCTACTTTTTACTGTGTCATTAGAAAAAAAAATAATTTCAGCTTTGCCCACTAGATTGGTGCTTCTAACATATCCAACACTATTTAAATATCTACTATCTTTTGAGCAATCCCTATTATCACCAAGTAAAAAGAAGTGATCGTTAGGTACTTTATATTTTGGACTATTCTGTAATGTGCCTTGATTATTATACACAGCTATATGCGAATGACCATTGGGAAGAGTTTCTTTATAGGTTTTAACATTTAAAATTGATTTTCCACATCTAACTTCATTATCATTTGAGATCAATTTTTTTTTAATTGGTTTATTATTGATAAAAATATCTCCATTTATAAATTGAACTTCATCTCCAGGAAGTCCAATTAATCTTTTTATATAATCAGTTCTATTGTCTGAGGGTGTCTTAAAGACAACAAGATCACCTCTTTCTGGATGATCATAAAAAATCCTTTTATCGTAAATTTTTGGACTAAATGGTAATGAGTGTCTACTGTAGCCATATGCGTATTTTGATACAAAAATTCTATCGCCTATCAATAAAGTAGGCTCCATAGACGATGAAGGTATATAAAAAGGCTGAAATATCAAAGATCTTATTATTATAGCAATAAACAAAGCGCCTGCTATTGTTTTTATATTATCAATTATTGTACTAATTATTTTTTTTTTTTTCATAAAGAAATTATTACAGTAGCTATTGCGAATGGCTTGTCATCAGATAGTGTTAAATTAATAGTAAATTTTTTTTTCAATTTTTTTTCAACAATTCGTTTTGTTTGACCTAATAGTTTTATATATGGTTTACCTCTTTTATTATTTTGTACTATAATTTCATTAAAACTTATCCCATTAGAAACTCCTGTTCCAAATGCCTTTGCAAAAGCCTCTTTAGCAGCAAACCTTTTTGCATAACAGTTATTTTTATTTTTAAGCTCACTACATTTCAATACTTCTGTTTGATCAAATAGCCTTAGAATAAAGCTTTTGTTTTTTACAGACTTGGCAATCCTCGTTACATTTACAATATCTATACCAATTCCATAAATTGTCATTATTTCAAAATTTTTCTAAAGTTTTTAATACATTTATTTAATCCAAAAAAGATTGACTCCCCAATTAAAAAATGACCTATATTAAATTCTCTAATACCTTTTATTTTTGATAAAATATGAGCAGACTTGTAAGTTAACCCGTGGCCAGCATGCACCTCTAAACCGATTTTGTTTGCAAAATTGACTGCTTTTTTTATTATCAAAAATTCTTTTTTAAAATTTTTTTTAGAATTAACTAATCTACAAATTTTTCCAGTATGAATTTCTATGCAATCAGCTTTAAAATCTTTTGCCATTTTTATATCAGTTAACTTAGGTTCTATGAATAAACTTACTCTAATTTTATTTTTTTTAAATTTACTTATAATTTTTGCTAAATGATTCTTTCTAAAATTAAGATTTAGCCCCCCTTCGGTTGTTATTTCTTTTCTTTTTTCAGGCACAATACAAATAAAAGGAGGTTTTCTTCTTAATGCTATATTAACCATTTCATTTGTGGCGGCTATTTCTAAATTAAGAGGGATCTTTAGTCTATTTTTGATTATCTTTAAATCTTGATCATTAATATGACGCCTGTCTTCTCTTAAATGGATTGTGACTGAGTCAGCGCCAGATGCTTCGGCAACAATTGCCGCTCTTAATGGGCTGGGATAATTTTCGCCTCTTGCATTTCTTACGGTCGCTACATGGTCGATGTTTACTCCTAGTCTAATTTTTTTCATTAGAGATTTCTACTGCCTGGTTTAACGGCTTTAATTGTAGATAGATTTTTTGGTATATTACTCTCAGAATATGTTGGAATATTAAGTTCAACTTGAGATATTATCTTTTTTTTTAAAACAGATTTCTTTTGAGACCTATCAATAATGCACCCAAAGCCGATCAGAGTTGCGCCTGCTTTGTCAACTAAACCAGAACATTCTAAACTAGATTTTCCTGTGGTGATTACATCTTCTATTATTAAAACTTTTTGTTTTTTTAATATTTTAAAATCTCTTCTTAAAACAAACCTATTATCAACCCTTTCTGCAAATATTGTTTCTACTCCAAGCAATCTTCCAATTTCGTAACCTATTACTATTCCTCCCATTGCAGGAGATAATATTAAATCAAAACCTCCAAAAGCTGATTTAATTTTTTCAGCGAGAGACTTACATATTTCTAAAGACTTATCAGGTTTGCTTAATAATTGGGCACATTGAACGTATTGAGGGCTATGCAAGCCAGATGACAATATAAAATGTCCATCTATCAATGCGTTAGTTTCTTTTAAAATTTTCAAAGATTCTTCGTATGAAAGCATTTTTTTTCTGTTTATGTCTAATAATCTTAAAATTAAAATTATTTTGTTTAATTTGACTTATCAAGTTTGTAAAGTTTTTTAAATCTTTAATTTGTAGGTCAAAAGAAAATTGTAAGTAATCTTTTTTCTTTTTTAACATTTCAACGTTTAAAATATTTCCTTGATTCATCCCGATTAAAGAACTGATGTTTCCTAAAACACCTGGTTTGTGAGGTAAATCTACAACTAATGTACTAGTATAGCTTTTTTCCTTATGACTAGTCTTTTCTAAAGATTTGTCTTGCCAATATCTTCTTATTGACGCTCTGGCCTTGCCTGTTTTGGAGGAAGAAAGCCAATGTAGTGATGGCGAGGCACTTTTTGAATTTACTATTTCAATCATATCCCCATTTTTAAGTTCGGTTTGTAATGTTGACTCATTCCCATTGATGATACAGCCTACAGCACTTTCTCCTATTTTTGTATGCACAGCATAAGCAAAATCAATTGGAGTTGCGTTTCTCGGTAATTTAATTACCGAACCTTTTGGAGTAAAACAAAAAACATTTTCTTGAAACATTTGAAGTTTAGTAAATTCATAATAATGTTCAGGACTATTTCCTGTTTCAATTATTTCTACTAAATCTCTTAACCAATCGTATTCTTGCCAAGAAAGCTCAGAAAACTTTTCTGATGACTTATATTTCCAATGAGATGCGATACCTCTCTCAGCAAATTCATGCATTTCATTGGTTCTTATTTGTATCTCAATTCTATTTTTTTTGGGTCCAATGATAGAGGTATGAATAGATTTATAATTATTTATTTTAGGTGTTGAAATATAATCTTTAAATTTCCCTGGTATAGCTGAAAATTTATTGTGAAAAACACCAAGCGCCTTATAACAATCATCTACATCATTAACTAAAATTCTAAAACCAATTATATCTGTAAGTTGTTCCAAAGATATCTTTTTATTCTGTATTTTTCTCCAAATAGAGAATGGAGTTTTCTCTCTACCAAATATTTTGGCTTTAACACCCTTAGATTCCAACAAAGAAATTAAATCCGCTGATATTGTCTTAAAAGTATCTTCATTATTGTTTTTAATAAATTGTAATCTTTCAAGAATAAGATCTCGCGCAGGTTTGTTTAACACAGCAAATGATAAATCTTCTAGTTCATCTCTAATTCTGTTCATTCCCATTCGATCGGCTAATGGCGCATAAATTTCCATAGTTTCTTTAGCTTTTCTGGTTATTTTTTCTTTACTTTTTACGAATTGGATAGTTCGCATATTATGCAACCTATCAGCCAATTTTACTAGTAATACTCTAATATCTTTAGAAGTTGCTAATATGAGTTTTCTAAAATTTTCTGCTTTTGATGACTGAGAGACTTTATCTTCTAGTGCAGATATTTTTGTTACTCCTTCTACTAAATTAGCGACTTCTTCACCGAATTCTTTTTTAACTGTTTCATAGGTCACTTTAGTATCTTCAATTGTATCGTGTAACAATCCAGTTGTAATAGTTGCGCTATCTAATTTTAATTCAGTTAAGATATTAGCCACAGCAACAGGATGAATAATGTAAGGTACACCCTCCTCTCTTTTTTGATTTTGGTGAGCATCCAAAGCGAAGTTGTATGCTTTGTTCAAACTTTTTGCGTTCAAAAATTTATTATAAGTCTTTATTTTGTCTATTAGTTCATTATTGTTAATCATCTATGAATAATAACACTTTTGTTAAGTCTTGTAATCTCAATCCTTGAATTTTGACTTAATTCATCTATTAAAAAGTCAACATTTTTCTTCAAAATTGGATGTACCCATTGAGGATCAATTTCTCTGATTGGATAAAGGACAAAATTACGTCTATGTAACCTCGGATGAGGTAAAGTCAATAAATTTGTATTTTGGACGATTTGGTTAAAATCAATTATATCAATATCACATATTCTTGGATCATTTTTTTTTGATTTCATTCTGCCCAACCTTTTTTCAATTAATGAAATATTCTTTAAAAGTTTAGTACAACCAAACTTATATTCACCAATAAGTCCTATATTTATGAATCTAGGGAGACTATTATTTGGGTAAGAAGGAGTTTCATAAAAACTTGATATTTTTTTGATATTTAAACCAAAATTAATTAATAACTTAGTAGCAATAGATATATTTTCAAATTTAGAACCATTTTTAGAATTTAAATTTGAACCAATATTTATATGTATCATTTGTTATTTTTGCTTAGTAGTCTTGCCCTCTCACGATTCCAATCTCTAGTCTTTTTAACTTGTCTTTTATCAAAAAGCTTCTTGCCTTTAGCAACTGCTAATTCAACCTTAACTTTTCCTTTTAAAAAATATAATTTTAAAGGAACAATTGTTAAACCATCTTGATTTATTCTACCTATTAATTTATTTATTTCTTTTCTTTTTAAAAGAAGTTTTCTATCATTTTTAGGATCATGATTATTATATGAAGATTGTCTGTATAATGGTATATGAGAATTAATCAAAAATAATTCTCCATTATTATCTAAAGCATAAGAGTCAGCAATACTGCCTTTGCCTTCTCTTAAAGACTTAACTTCAGATCCTTTCAAAGATATTCCAGCTTCTATTTTTTCTAAAAAAAAAAAATTAAAACTAGCTTTTCTATTCAAACAAATAATTTTCTGACCAGGGACTAAATTTTTCTTCATTAAAGTAATTTTGCTACTTTAAGAGCTTCTGAAATTTTTTTTTTTGTATCTTCTTTAACTTGAACTAAAGGTAACCTTACATCTGGACTACACATTTTAAGTAAAGAAGCAGCATATTTAACTGGTGAAGGATTGCTTTCTATAAACATTGCAGAATGTAACGGTTGTAAAATCTTATCTAATTTATCTGAGTCTTTGAAGTTGTCAGAACAAGTACTTTGAAATTCTGAACATAATTTAGCTGCTATATTTGCTGTAACACTGATTGAACCAACTCCCCCTCTTTTATTAAATTCTAATGCATTATCATCATTGCCTGTAAGTTGAATAAATTCTTTACCCATTGCTCTAAGCTGTAGATTTACTCTATTCAAATCTCCGGTTGCATCTTTTACTCCTACTATATTCTTCAATTTATAAAGTCTCGCCATTGTCTCAACCGACATATCAATCACAGAGCGAGAGGGTATATTATAAATAATAATTGGGATGCCAACATTATCATTAATTTTTTTGTAATGTTCATACAAACCATCTTGTGTGGGCTTGTTATAATAAGGAGTAACTACAAGCAGAGCATCGGATCCAGCTTTTTCAGCAAATTTTGAGAGTTCCACTGCTTCAGAGGTTGAGTTAGATCCAGTTCCAGATATTACTGGAATTTTACCTTTACACTCTTTAACAGCTATCTCAATAATCTTTTTATGTTCATCATGGGATAAAGTTGGTGACTCACCTGTAGTTCCACCTGGCACAATTCCATTAGTTCCATTTTTTATGTGATAATGAATTAATTTACGGTAAACATCTTCATTTAGTAAGTTGTTTTCAAATGGGGTAATTAAAGCTACAATTGATCCTTTAAGCATAAAACATTATAAGATAATAAACTTAAACTTATGCCTTATAAATTAATTAGTCTAGCATTTTTATTAATTTTTCTAATTATTAACAAAGTCTATTCTGAAAATGAATTCATTCTGCCTGTAAAAAAACCATCTATTTTCAAAAAAGTTAATACCACTAAAAACATAGATATTAATTTACCTCAAAAAAAACCAATTAGTAAATCTAATCAATCATCAAAAACGACTATCAAAAAAGAACCAGTTGAAAAAGAAGACCCAAAAACAGCAGTCGAAGAAAAAGAGCTTAAACAAATAGTAAATATTTTTGTTTTTCCTAAGAAAAAACCAGTTACCTATAAAGTCACTACAAAAGAAGTAGCTAAGTCGACCATTTTAAACGATAAAGATTTTTCAAAAGCAAAAGAAACAATAAAATTTATTAAAGCAAAAAAATGGAATAGTGCATTAAAAAGCTCAGACAAAGTAAAAGACCGAGATTTTAGAACCTTAGTAAATTGGATGTATCTTAAAACTACTGGTAATTCCGCAACTTTCAATGACTACAAAAAATTCATTGAAAGGAACCCAGATTATCCAAGAATAAATAGAATTAAATATCTAGCGGAGTCAAAAATTTATTTAAGAAATAATTCTCCCACATCAATAATCAATTGGTTTGAAAAAAATCCGCCTTTAGGAGGTTTGGGCAAGATTAAGCTTGCAGAAGCACTTTTAGAACAAGGAAAAGCTGATGAAGTTGAGTCTATTATTAAAGAAGCTTGGGTTACAGCTGAAATTAGAAAAAATGATTTAGGATACTATAGAGCAAAATTTAAAAAATTTTTAACACAAGATGACCATTTAAAAAGAGCTGATTATTTGGCTTGGGAGAAAAAATATTGGGATTTGAAAAGAATGCTTAAATATTTACCAAAGGATGAGAGAGCACTTTATAATGCTAGACAAATATTAATGAGCAACTCATACGGTGTCGACAATGCAATTTCAAAAGTTCCTGCGCATCTTAAAAAAAATATTGGTTTAGAATTTGATCGACTTAGATGGAGAAATAGAAGAGGTAGACTAGAGTCATCATTAGAGATTTTATATCAAAATGCCAACAAATCTGAAAGACAAATGGTTAGACCTGATTTATGGTGGGAACAGAGAAAAAGTGTTGCAAGGTCTTTAATTTACAAGAAGCGTTACAAAACTGCTTATAAGATATCAAGTGAACATTCTTTATCGTCTGGTGCCTCATTTGCCGAGGCAGAATGGTTGTGTGGATGGTTAGCATTATCATTTTTAAACTCGCCCGAATATGCAATTAATCATTTTAAAAATTTTTATAATAATGTTGGATACCCTATTAGTTTAGCTAGAGGAGCTTATTGGTTAGGGCAAGCTTACAAAAAAATAGGTAATGATGAAACTGCAAATAAATATTTTGCTGAGGGAGCTAAGTTTCCAATGACTTATTACGGGCAACTTTCCTTCAATGAATATAATCCTGGTGGGAATTTTGAGTTAGTTGATCAATCTAAAGTTGACAAAGAATATGAAAAAGAATTTAAAAAAAATCGCTTGATCAATCAAGTTATTCTTCTTAAGGAGTTAGATGCAACAAAATATTCTAAAGATATACTTAAACATTTAGCAACTTTAAATATAGATAAAGGAAGTGAAGTTTTAGCAGCCAAACTTTCCACTGAAGTTGGTAGATACGATTTTGCTATTCAAATTTCAAAACAAGCTTCATATGAAAAAAGATTTTATAACAAGTTTAATTATCCAATCATAAGTACTCCAAATGAAATAAATAATAAAAAGATGCCAAAATCTGAAGTAATTCTTGCCATAATCCGTCAAGAAAGTGAATTTGATGCAAAAGCTAATAGCTGGGCAGGTGCTCGAGGAATGATGCAATTAATGAAATATACAGCCAAAGTAGTAGCAAAAGAGGCTAAACTTCCTTACAGTATAACTAATTTAACTCGTGATCCTGAGTATAATATTAAGCTCGGTTCGTATTATTTTAATTCCTTAATTGAAAATTATAGTGGAATATATCCATTTGCTATTGCGGCTTATAATGCTGGACCAAATAGAGTTAAAACATGGAGAAGAATAAATGGAGATCCTGCTAAAGGAACATTATCCTACGTAAATTGGATTGAACTTATAAGATTTAAAGAAACTCGAAATTACGTACAAAGAGTTTTGGAAAACATAAATGTTTATAAATATATGTTAAGTAAAGAACCAGTGAAAATTGACAATTACTTCAACTAAATGGCGGAAGAGGAGAGATTCGAACTCTCGGTACGATATTACTCGTACGGTTAGTTAGCAAC
>MDTG01175555.1_pt1 | contig 18445 bp, 12 predicted proteins | sample 811421 | NCBI WGS metagenome assembly MDTG01 (sample SAMN05326645, study PRJNA326480) | marine metagenome | isolation source: seawater | place: Pacific Ocean: South East | collected 2011 | reverse complement strand
TTTTAAACTAAATAGTTACCGCAACTAAATTTACTGTCATAAATTTAGATTAATCCAAAAAAACAAGTTTTCTTTGTGAACATTATCTTATAACAATGTACAAATGAAAAAACTAAAATTAGCTGTTTTTCTGGCGGTTATTCTGTCATCTTGTATCAAGGACGATTATAATGTAGAATCAGTCCAAATTCAATATTCTCCTGAAATTGCTGCACCACTTTTAAAACATACTATTGAAGCTAGTGATTTGTTAACCTTATTAGATACATCAATACTAACTGAAAATAGTGAGCAACTTTTAGAGTATAGATATTCAGATCAGGTTTATTCACTTGCACTTTCCGAATTTATTAATATTGACGACGTAAATTTCGACTATGAATTTCAACTAGAACCCTTAAGTATCGAGGATATTCCTTCCTTTCAAACCTCAGTTTCTTTAAAATCTGTCACAGATAACGACCCAGTTTTATCTGGATTGGTAGCTAGTCTTACTGCTGTTGACTCTTGTGCAAATGCATTTCCACCTGTCGCTAATATCGATATGCCTAATGTTACTTTTCCAATTTCCGGGGCACCTTTCTCATCGGCTACTTTTTCAAGTGGTGAGTTGTCAGTAGAATTAAAAAATGGTTGGCCAACGCCAATAAATAATGTTGAGCTGATACTAAAGAATCTATCTGATAATTCTGTTATTGGGACATTAAATTATACTGAAATATTGCCAGGTGATTCCTTAACAGATGTAATTGACTTGGCAGGTAAGACTGTTGAGTCAAGTATGGTTGGGGAATTTGTCGCTGTTTCTTCGGCAGGCACCGATGGTAACCCAGTTTGTGTCAGTTTACATGATGAAATTGTAGCAACCGTTAATGGAACTAATTTTGTTGTGGTGTCCGGGTCGGCGGAATTTCCAAATCAGGAAGTTATTAATGACTCAATAAACTATGAAATGGAATTAACATCAGGTGAAGAATTAGAAACTTTAGAATTAAAATCAGGAAATTTAGCAATAGAGCTTGATTATGAGATAGAGGAGGCGGCCAAGCTATATATAGAACTGCCTCATGCTAAATTTGGAGGTAATTCATTTATAGATTCCATTGAAATTGGTGGAGGTCCAACGCTTATTTATGAAACATTTGATTTATCAGGATATTCTTTTGATTTAAGCAGGGAAGGTCAAACAGTAAATACAATAGAGGCGATAATAAGAGGAAGTATTGTAAGTTCTGGGTCACCTGTTAATTTTGACACGGCGAATTCCATTACTGCTGATATTACAATGAGTAACCTAAAGCCTGTTTTCATTGATGGTTATTTTGGAAGTCAATCATTAACACTTGATCCAGAAACATTTGATTTTGACTTGGGGGAGGCTCAAATTTTTGAAAAGATAAATTTTATAAACCCAAAAATAACACTTGGTTTCCATAACACTTTTGGAATACCAATGGAGATTTCAAGCTTAGATCTTACTATGAAAAGGGGTGATGATTCAGCCTCTTTGGATGCCTCAAGTGTTATCCCTTTTCAAATTTTAAGTGGTAATATTTCATCTCCTTATGTTCCTGTAACAAGTGAATTGACTATAGGAAATGCAACAAATATTGCAGAACTGATTAATATTTGGCCAAACGTTGTAACTACAGGTTTCGATGGAACAATCAATCCTCAAGGCAATACATATAATTACGCTCTTGATAGTAGCAAAATGGACATTACTATAGATTTGTCCATTCCGCTTTACGCAACGGTAAGTGATTTCACTATTCAGGATACAATCGAAATAGATTCTTCAATTTCTCAAGTATTTGAATTTGTAAAGTATGCCTCTCTTAGAACTAATATTGATAATGGTTTTCCTTTAGAAGCCTCCGTTAAATTTTACATCGCGGATGAAAATTATTTGATATTAGACTCACTGGAATCTGCTGATAATAGTGATATTTTAATAAATGCCGCAATCGTTGACCCTACAAATGGCGATGTTACATCAGATGGGTTCAGGCAAGCTGATTTAACAGCGGACGAAGATGATGTAAACTTGTTAAAAATACCAGGTAATAAGTTAATCTTATCGGCTAATTTAAATACCGCTAACTCAGGTGCAAATGTTAAAATTTATTCTTTTCACAAAATGGAAATAAAAATGGGAGTTCTTGCAAAAATATTTCTAGAGGCAGACCTTAATTCAAGCAATAATGAATAGCAGTAAAATGAAAAAGATATATATACTATTAACGGTTTTTTTATGTGCTTTTAATTTTGGAAAAGCCCAATATGCTAATCAACAAGCCTTCTACAATAATCTTCCTCAGGCAAAATATACCAATCCAGGAATCATGCCTGATTATAACGGATATTTCTCTATACCTGCCTTATCTGGATATGGAGTTACGCTATCCAATAGCGGATTTGCATTTAATGATTTATTTTACGAAGGAAAACTGAGCCCAAATAGTTTGTTATCATCGATGCAAAATAAAAATGCATTTAATATTAGTTCAGCAGTTGATGTAATTGGAATTGGATTAAAATTCGGGAAAAATTTTATTGCTTTGAACATCACCCCTAAGACGGATTTTACTCTTGACTACAGCAAAAGCGTTTTTGATTTTTTAATAAATGGAAATGGTAAATACATTGGTCAGTCAATTGCCTTAGATGGATTTTCGTTTGATGTTTCGAGTTATTTAGAGACAGGAATCGGATATACAAGAGAAATTAACGATAAGTTAAGTGCAGGGGCAAGAGTAAAATTACTATCTGGTTTGGGAAATGTAAATGGAGATTTTGACGGCATAAGTCTTCATACAGATCCAGACGATTACACTTTAACAGCCAGTTCAAACTTTGCTATCAACGCATACGGAACTTTTTTTGGAGATGACGAATTAGCCAAACAAATGGGAGACCCTCCATATTTTAATCCAAACAATCTTGGTTTTGGTATTGATTTAGGTGTGAATTACCAGCTTTCAGACAACATAAAGATTTTCGGAAGTATAGTCGATTTAGGATATTTAAAATGGTCGGAATATGGAGAAACTTTATATAATGATGGAGTATCATTTAAGTTTGATGGTCTAACTTTTGACGAATTTTTCAACTCGGAGGAAAATAATAATGATGGCTCCAACTTCTCAGACGATTTAATAGATACTTTAATGTCAACATTTAATTTACAGAGGTCGCAAATTTCGTACACAACAAGATTAAAATCCCAAATCTATGCTGGAGCCTCATTTAATTTTACGGATTATATTGTTTTCCAAGGGATGTTGCATGGGAGGGTATTTAATAATAAACTGTATCCTATGTATATGTTTTCAGGAGGGATTAATTTAAAAAGATGGTTGTCAGCTAAGTTAACCTACAGTGGCATAAATAAAACCTACAATAATATTGGCGCTGGTGTTATTTTGCATGCGGGTGCATTCCAACTTTATGCTATGATGGATAATATTTATGGTCTTACACAAATTGACTACACAAAAAATTTATCGGGTAGTTTTGGAGTTAATTTCACTTTTAAAGACAAGGATGATGAAAAAGTAAAAAAATCTAAGGGGAAGAAAAAGAAAGCTGAAAATAAAAAGGAAAAAGCTGAGAATAAAAAAGAGAGAGCTAAAAATAAAAAAGAGAAAGCTGAGAATAAAAAAGAGAGAGCTAAAAATAAAAAAGAGAAAGCCGAAAATAAGAAGGAGAAAGCCGAAAATAAAAGGGAAAAGGCTGAGGAAAATAACACAGCAAAGCAATTTAATGCCAAAAAAGAGGAGTTGAAATCTGTCATTAGTAAAGAAAATTATGAGGCTAGAGAAGTCAGAAATGAAACCAGAGCAATCAACGAGCAGAAGAAGAATCTAAGGTCTGAGGCTAAGGAGTTGAAATCAGAGGCGAAAGAAATCAAGAAGGAAGCTAAAGCTATTAATGATAAGGAGAGAGAACTGAAGTCTCAAGTTAAGAATGTGAAATCTGAGGCGAAAGAAATAAAAGATGAATCTAAAGCAATCAATGAACAGAAAAAAGAATTGAAGTCTGAAGCTAAAGCTTTTGAGCCCGATACAAAAAAAATCAAGGATGAAACGAAGACTTTTGAAAACAAAGTTATTTCGGAATCAAAATTGAATATTCAGTATTCTGAAATTGCTGAAAAAGATAGTATAGTTAAAGTTAAATCTCTTGATGTTGAATTACTTAAAGATTCAGTTCCAGCAATGGCCATAGATACCATTGGGGTCAGAGATTCATTGAAGTTAGAGTTAAAAGATGGTGGGCTCTAAAAGAAAATAAGTCTAATTTACTATTCAGTATCCATTTTTATGCTAAAATAATGATTGCTCTTTGCATCAAATTACAAACATATGGAGTCTAGTCCGCACATAGAATTATTTTATGCTTATGCTATTCAGAGTTGTACCGAAATTAATAAGTTACTCATTGCTTTAGAAGAAAATCGAGAAACTAAGGCGTCAATAGATGCGCTATTTATCAATTTTCGTGTTTTAAAGGGGTATGCTCTGGGTTTAGAATTTAAATCAGTTGCATCAATGGCTCATGTATTGGAGGATGTGTTTAGAGTAATTTCAGAGGGGAAATTAAAGCTTAATCTCCTAATATTGACCGAAATAAAAAATGGTATGTCTACACTAGAAAAATTAATCGAGTCGATAAAATCAGAGGAGAAGGCTGCTTTCCTAGTTTGTAAAGCTCGTTTAGGATCAATTTTAAGCGAGCTTTAAAAATAGAATTGGCAATCTATTTTTTAGGACTTAAAAGTTGTGAACTTAATTTCTTTATTAAGCGCTTTTCTCAGAAAAAATTGGATTCCACCATTAACAATAAGGACTTCAATGTTTGTGCCTTCACATATCTCAAGAGCCTGTATTTTTGATTGCATTCCTCCTGTTCCTAGTCCATTATCAATATCTTGAACGTATGGCTTTATCTCATCAATACAACTTACTTCTTGAATTAGAATTGCATTCGGATTTAGGTTTGGATTTCCATTAAATATACCATCTATATCAGATGCAATCACTAACTTTTCTGCACCAACAAGTTCTGCTACCATGGCGGAGAGTTTATCATTATCTCCAAGGATTATTTCCTCTACGGCAACTGTATCATTCTCATTAATAATAGGGATGTAGTCATGTTTTAAAAGTTCTAAAATTGTATTTTTTGTATTTATTCGAGAGTCTGGTCCTTTTAAATCGTAATGTGTTAAGAGACATTGCGCTGCACTTAAACCAAAGTCATTGAAAACTTCGATATAGATTTGCATTAATTTTGGCTGGCCAATGGCTGATAGAGCAGACTTATTCTCAATTGTTTTTTTTGTATTATTTAGTTTGATAAACTGCCGGGCCGTTGCAATTGCACCTGATGAAACTAAAACGACATTATAATTTTTTTTTAACTCAAGAATCTGTCTAGAAATATCTTCGATCTTTCCTCTTGAGATATTATCTGTACCAGCAGTTAAAGTAGAGGTTCCTATTTTCAAAACTATAATTGGTTTCATTATCCTCTTATTTGACCGTTTCCTTTAATAAACCATTTGTTGGTAACCAATTGTCCGGTTGCAACAGGTCCTCTGAAATGAAGTTTTTGGGTAGATATTGCAATCTCAGCTCCAAAACCTAATTGTCCACCGTCGGTGAATCTTGATGATGCATTTTGGTATACTGCAGCGCAATCTACTCGGTTTTGAAAATCTTCCGCAGTTGCATCATTTGAAGCCACAATTACAGCGGAATGTCCTCCAGAATGAATATTTATTTTATCAATTGCTTCATCTATACTACTTACCTCTGCTAAGAGAATTTTAGCGGCTAGAAATTCCTCAGAATATACATTTTCCTCCATTTTACAAACTCCTCTTATTCCTTGTATTTGCTCCCCATCCGCTAATATTTCCATATTTAATTGTGTTAATTCTTGTACTAGAGTTTTCACTTTTTCGGAGAAATTAGGCAGATTTTTATGAATTAAAACTTTATCGATTGCATTACAGACGCTTAATCTACTTTTTCCATTTAGCACTATATCAATGGCCATGTCAAAATCACATTTGTCATGGATGTACACAAAGTTGTTCCCACGTCCGCTAATAAGAAGAGGAACAGACGTATTTGTTCTGATGTAGTTGATTAAACCTTCTCCTCCTCTAGGAATAATAAGGTCTAATTTGTGCGTATTTTCTTTTAATAGTTTCTGCGTTTCTTCCCTATTAATGTCCAAGTAGGTAACAAAATCCTTAGGAATGTTATTTTTTTCTAATGCTTTGTGCCAGAGACTTACCAGAAAAATATTTGAATTTTTAGATTCTTTTCCTCCTTTTAGTAAAATTTTGTTACCACCTTTAAATGCTGTTATTGCAGCCTCAATAGTAACATCTGGACGAGATTCATAAATAATAAGAATATTTCCAAAAGGTACTACCTTATTTTGAACAAGCATACCGTTTGGGTGCTCGTATTCGTGAAGCACTTTTCCCTGCGGATCTTCATCAGAAATAATTTCTTCAACTGCCGACACCATCCCATTTACCTTTTTTTCATCAACTTTTAATCGATCAATTAGAGTGTGGTCGATATTTTTTGCATTATTTAAATCAATTTTATTTTGAGCAATAATGTCCCATTTATTTTCTTCAATTAGTTTTGCTAAATCTTTTAATGCTCTATTTTTAGTTTCTGTAGTAAAAATCATATTTTAAATTTCGTAATATATTATGAATTCCCAAGCTCTAAAGCTCGTTTATAAGCCGCAAAAGCCCCTTTTTTAATAGAATCTTTAACATTGTTGCTTTCAAATGAATTAATTGCTTCAATTGTTGTGCCGCCTTTTGAACAAACTTTTTCAATCCACTCCGATGTTGACAGTTCGTTTCTACGGTATAATTCAACCGCACCATCAAAAGTTTGACTTACTATTTTTTTTGCTTCTTCTTCAGAAAATCCAAACTCTTTAGCAGCATTTATGAGGCCCTCCATGAAGTACAATATGTATGCTGTACCACTTCCCGATAATCCTGTTGATTTATCAATATCATCCTCAGTTTTGACTTGAATCACTTCTCCTGTTGACTCCAAAATTTGAACAACAATTTTTTCCTCTTCGTTAGATAGATTTTTGGATGATGTAAATGCTGTCATTCCCTTTCCGATCATAGCAGGAAGATTAGGCATTGAACGAACTATTTTTTCAAGGCCAAGACCACGCACAATAGTGCTGATTCTCACTCCAGCCATAACGGAAATGACAACCTGGTTTTTTGATATGTAATTTTTGATAGACTCAAACACATCTTTTGCATGGAAAGGTTTCACCGCAATTAAAAGGATATCGGCATTTCCAATGCAGTCTTTAGCATTTTCGTATACATTAAAATCAGGTTCTGATTTTACTAATTGAGTGAATACATCTCCCTGTTCTAAAATTGAAATTTTTTCGCTTAATAAACCTGCTTGATGGATTCCTTTTGCATAGGTAAGACCCATATTTCCACCCCCAATAACTACCAGTTTCATGATGTAAATATAGTAAAGGCTTTACAAATACGAAGTTTAATTTTTATTCTAACAGGAATTTTGGTTTTTGTTTCTTTTGAAGAAAATTAGAGGCGGTTCAACTTAACAATAGGATTTTTTTTGCAGTTCTATTTAGCGCTTAACCAACATGTTTTACAGATTTTTTTCTCCCATTAAATTCCCGTATCTATGGAAGTTTATGGATAAACTTTGCTCTCTAAAGTAATTCAAGAGTTCAAAACGCCCGTTTGTATTTGGAGTTTGGGCTGAAATATGTATGTTGTTCAGGTGACATTCTTTCACAAACTGTTCAGGTAAAATTTTTATTAAACTTCTTAAAATAGTATCCTCATCAGTATTTTTAAGAATATTACCTAGTTCGTTAATGTTAATTGGTTTGCCGTTAAATTTATTATTAGCATCTGTCGAGAACAGTGTAAAAGGCAAGTCAATTGTTTCGCATGAGAGCAAAACGATTTCAAGGTCCTCTTTTTTGGTTTTTTCGTCAATTATAATAACGGCATTTTTTGCTTTTTGATATCTAAATATATTGTGCTGACCTCTGATTTTTGAGTAGTCAATTTCTTTATTAAAGTGGTTTTGATAAATAGACATGAAATCATTTTTAATTCTTGATTTGGAAATTTTATCTGGTTTATGATTAATAAATTGTCTTACATAATTTGGTCCTCCAGCTTTCATTCCAAACCCAAACGAAGAGGCTTTTATACCTCCAAAAGGTTGTCTTTGAACAATTGCACCAGTTGTACTTCTATTAGCATATAAATTGCCAGCTCTTACCCTGTTTTTCCAGTAGTTTATTTCTTGGTGTGAAAGAGACTCTATGCCGCTTGTTAGCCCGTAAGGAGTTCCATTAACGAGTTCAATTGCCTCTTCCAAATTTTCTGCTTTCATAACGCAAAGAATTGGTCCAAAAAGTTCGTTTCTGTATTCAAAATCATTTATGGTTATTCCCCATTTAATACCTGGTGAGAGAATTTGATTTTCTTTAATCAATGGTTTTAATAGCCAGTCTTTTTGTTTTGTGTTTTTTAGTACATTTTTTAATTTATCATTTATTGGAACGGTAATTGGACCAATTTTTGTCTCAAAATCCCAAGGATTACCCACTTTCTTACTTTCGGAAGCATCTTTTAGTAGTAGTTTAAATTGTTTGTTTTCAAATACTTCTTTTTCTAAAATGAGCAATGATGTTGCGGAGCATTTTTGACCACTATTTCCGAAGGCGGAATTTATAACATTTGCAATTGCTTGTTCTTTATCAGCTAATGCAGTTACTATGGTTGCATTTTTACCCCCCGTCTCTGCATAAAGGTTTAAATAAGGATTTCTTTGCAATAAAAATTGTGCAGTTTCATTACTTCCAGTTAAAATTACCGCGTCGAAAATATTTCCTGAGCTAAGAAAGCTATCCAATATTTTTTCCTCACAGGGCAAGAAAAAAAAAGCATCTCTGGGAATTCCTGCATCCCAAAGACAAGAACTGATTAAATAAGCTGTTCCAGCAGCATTTTGAGAAGGTTTAAGGATAACTCTTTTGCCAGCTGCAAGTGATGCCAAAACACCCCCAATTGGAATTGCAACGGGAAAATTCCAGGGAGAGAGAACTAAATTTATTCCGGAGCCGTCGTATTCAATATTTTCTTTTCTTAGCTCGTAAATTGATTCAGCGTAATAATTTGCAAAATCAATTGCTTCTGATACTTCAATATCCACTTCTTTGGGAAGTTTGCCCAATTCGGAAACAGCCATTCCTATTAAATCAGCTCTTTTTTCTGCGATATGTTTCGCAGCCTGTTTGAGTAATCTATACCTCTGGTCTGGAGTTTTATTATACCAAGAAGTCGAGTTGTGAATTGCATTTTTAAAATCTTCCCTCGTGGCTAATTCGTATTCCCATGGCAATTGTTTTCTCCAGTTTTTTTGGTAAATTTTGGGGCGGTTGTTTTTATGATTTGTTCCAACAACTGGAATAACTGAAATACTGGATGTGTTTCGCCATTTTTTTCGGATTTTTCGAATCCATTCTCTATTCATTTCACTTGTCCAGTCCGTGTCGGGGCAGTTTTTGAAATTATCTTCAATTTCATACCTCTCCGATAGACGATTTTGTTTTCTGTTGGATTCAATTTGCACAGAACCTATCTTTTTTAAAGACTTTATGAATTGGTCTTTTAAAACATTCCATTTCTCAGAGTCTATATCAAGATTGAATCCTTCTTTTAAAAAATTACCATCTTGAGTTCCTTCATCTAATCGCCTAACCAAATAGGCAATGGAATTTAAATAATTTTGTTTTTCTACAATTGGAGTATATAAGATTAGTCGTACTCCCTTTTTGTTAATTTGAATTGTGGTGGATTTTGCCATGCCCTCTAGCATTTCAAAATCTACAAATTTTTTAAGGTCGTTTTTTAAAGTAAGGTTCAAACAAAATGCTAAATCAAAAATATTATGTGATGCAACACCAACATTTAAGGAAGCCACAGAAGATGGTTCTAGAAGTTTTAATAATATCTTTTTGTAATTTGCATCTGTATCCATTTTGTCAGAATAGGTTGCAAGTGGCCATCCATGCATTGAAGCTTCAGTTTTTTCCATTTCTAGATTTGCGCCTTTCACAATTCTGACCTTAATAGGTGCACCACCTTTTTTAACTCTTTCTTTTGCCCAATCTCTTAATTTTACGGCTTCATTAAAGGAGTCAGGGAGGTAAGCTTGCAATACAATTCCCGCCCTAATTGTTTTAAATTCTGGTTTATTTAAAGTGCGCTTAAATGTTTGAAGAGTAATGGATAAATCTCGATACTCCTCCATATCCAGATTTATGAACTTTTCAATACCTGTTGACTCTTTTATTTTTAATATTTCATGGTAGAGTTTGGATAATCTTAGGACGCATTCTTCAATTACTTCATCGTGAGCAATAGCATCTATTTGAGAATGTATTGTTGATAGTTTGATGGATAGATAATTAACGTTCTTATTATTTAAAAATTCAATGTATTTATCCATTCTCTCTTTGGCCTCAAACTCTCCAATCAAAGTTTCGCCAATTGGGTTAATATTAAGGATTATTCCTTGTTTTTTCCGCTTCAATACGTGTTCTTCAAACCTATTTGATCCATTAAAAAAAATTACTGGACTGGTTACCTCTTGGATTTTATTTAGCATTAACGGAATGCTTATTGAGGGGAATTTATGTCCTATGATTCTATACAATCGAACAAGAATACTTTCTGGAGGACTAAATAAGTTTTCATGTGCATTTGTAGATTTAAAAAGATCGAATACATAATTCGATATTCTGTCAAAATTGCTACTTCTAAAAGCAACATCCATAAGTTTTATCAGGAAATGTTTACTTTCTGGAGCGTCAAGCAATGGAGCTATCCGGTCGGAAAAGGGATCATCAGCATGATTTTTATTTGGCAGTACAATCTCTTTGGCTAATTCAATGGTTTCATTAATTAATACATTTGTTATTTTATTTGCCATAGTCCACTTTTATTCATGAGCATGCCCATGAATAATAACGGATAAAAATTCATAAAAGTTATTTTATAAATAAAGCTTTGAAGGAGAATTATTGGAATTCAGCAATAACTGAAATTTCAACACTTACGTCTTTTGGTAATCTTGCAACTTCAACGCACTCGCGTGCTGGATGATTACCCTCAAAATAAGATCCGTAAACTTCATTAATACGATCGAAGTCATTTAAGTCTTTACAAAAAATAGAAGCTTTTACGATATTGGTTAAACTCAGCCCAGCTTTCTTTAAAATTGCTTCTATGTTTTTCATTACTTGGTCTGTTTCTGCTTCAACAGATTCTGTAATTAGTTCCATTGTTGTTGGAATTAAGGGAACTTGCCCAGAAACAAATAATAAATTTCCTGTTCGAACGGATTGATTATAAGGACCTATGGGTGCAGGTGCATTTTCTGTATTAATTATTTTAGCCATTTATCTAAGGTTTGAATTAAAGTCCATTTCCTCTGTAATTTCTATCAAATTTAACATCCCTAAGAAGTGATGCTTTTGGTTGAATTATAAAAGAGAAGTTTAAATTTTCATAGAAGGGTAGATAGTTCAATGTAATTAACCAGCAGTGCAAATCTCTTTTTATGTTAAAATAACCTGTGGTTGCAAAATTTCTGGTTTTAATATTTATGGGCAGATTGTAATTAAACTCTGTTTTTTTAGTGAGTTGGACTTTTCCGCTAATTCCGAACGTTTGGTGAGATGAAGCATCAAAAGTCGGCTTTGAGTAATTAAAGGTGTAGTTTACATCCATTGTCCAACCAAAATTATCTTTTGGACTTTTTTCGAGTCCAAACATCCATTTGGTAAGCATATTTCTATTTAAACTCAGAGCAGTTTGTGCTACAAAACTTGTTAACCGTCCTATTTGACCGTTTTTCCATAACAATTGATTGTAGACTTGGCCATTTTCATCAATTGCGTAGGGAGAAAATCTTCCTGTAACACTTAAGTTTTTTAAAAATAAAGGCGCTGTATTTAAAGATATTGATAAGTTACTCCAATTTAAAGAGTCCTTCAGAAAGTTATAAGAGGATACCATTCGAAATGCATTTATAATATTTATTTTCTTGAATTTTAATCCTGTTGAATCAGATAGGTCTTTGATTTTGGATTGCAAGTTTTGATCAATTACCAAATTTAAACTAGCAGCCTTACTAGCGTTTGGACGATAAATAGCGGTAGAGTATTTATTGTATTCAATAGTTTTATTGGTGGTTGTATCAAAAGCAATTTGATTTATGTTTTGGGCATCAATAAAGAAGTCTGGTCGGTATGTTAAATTTGCAGATGGTGTAATTTGATGACGTAATGCTTTTAAGTAGCTTCCTCTAGAAAATTTATATGTACCAAATATTTTTGTGTTAATTCCAAAGTTTCCTAATGAAATATCATATGCATGGTTAAATGTATTGGAGGTATCATTTCTTAAACCGCTTTCGGTCTGAATTTTTTGAATTTCCTCTGTAATTAAATAGGAATTCCAGTTTACTGAAGGGAGTGTTATGTTAAGGTATTTTAGAAAAGTTACTCGTTTGGAAATTCTCATATTGACATTTGCTTTTGCGCCATTTCTGAAATTTTTGAGTGTTTGCTGAGTAAAGAATGTTGAATCTCCGGAAATAACAGAGTTTTTGGTTTCAGCACTACCACCAAAAGTAAATATGCCTTTATTGATGGGTCGTATGCTTAAATTCATTGATGGTAGGGTCATTGTAATTCTATTTTGAGAAAAGTTTTGATTGAAACTAGAAATTGTATTCAAGCTCCAATTCTTATCTGTCCAGCCCCATCTAATTTGAGAATTATTTTGTCCTTGAACTGTAGATACTGCTGTTGTTGCATTTAGATTTTGTGTTTGGTTAAAAGTTGGTGACTTTGCGTCAATACTTATACCAAACTTACTCTTTGGATGTGCTTTTGCATCTTGATTTAAAATCCACTTCAAATTAAAGTCTTTTGTGATTTTATATCCAGAGACTTCAGGCGTTCCAATCACATCTTTTGTGTAGTTCAATTTTATTCTACCATCATATTTATATCTCTTTTTGTATTTAAATTCTCCCGAAATTAAAGTTCTTCCTGAAAAGTAAATACTTGATAACAATTCGGCGTGAATGTAATCGTTTATGGCCCAATGATACCCCAACTGGTCTAGGCCAAATGAACCTCTTCTGTTGTCATATCCTGGGATAAGTATTCCCGATTTTCTTTTTTGATTGTTTGGAAAAATTCCAAAAGGTAGCCATATAGGGGTGCGCAGCTCCCTGATGATTAAGTTGGTTGGTCCAACAATTATTTTTTTACCCGGAATTACTTTTAATTTTCTTGACTCAAAATAAAAGTGCGGGTGTTCGTTGTCGCAGGTGGTTAACTTTCCCCTTTTTAAAAAAATATCGTTGTTGGGCATTTTTTTTCCAACATTCGATAGTAGATGCATTTCGCCTTCTTGAGTTGCTGCTTGGATAATTCTTCCTTTTTTGGTGTTAAAATTATATTTCATTTCAGGCGCTTCGAAACTATCTCCATCGTCTGTAAAAACAACTTTCTGTAAAATTTTTCCAGTAATACTATCTTTTTTACAAAATGCGTGTACTTCATTTGTGCCGATAAAAACTTTTATTTTCTCAGCCTCAAGTGATATTTTACCATAATCAACTCTTGCCTCTCCAAAAAGGTACACTATTTGGTTGGTGTTATCGAAATCAATGGAGTCTTTAGCAGTATATTTTACGGGAAAATCAGGAGATCCATCCGATATTTCATCAATCCTGGCAGTATCTTTGGCCATGCTATCCACGGATGATTTGATATCATTCGAGTCTGGGAAAAGAGTTTGTAAGGAGTTAGGGGACAGTGTTTTTGAAAAACCATTGTTAATTAATAATCCAAGCAGAACTGCCAGAAACCTTGAAGTTATATTTAATTTTGATAGCAAGATTATAATATTCCCTGTTGGAAACTGTTTTAACAAAATGAAAATGGTGCTCAAAATTACACAAAAATTAGGGTCTAATTTGTTCACTCGCGTCAAAAATTATACCCAAATTTTGAAACGAATACGACTGTGTATTCTTGTCTCTTGTTTGTATTTTTTCAGTGCACTAATATCTTTTGGTCAAAAGGACTCAGCTAAGTCACAAAATTTTAATGTAAAAACAATTGTAATAGATGCTGGTCACGGAGGGCATGATCCCGGTTGCCTCGGGTCCTCATCACAAGAAAAACATATCTGTTTGAGTGTTGCTTTAAAGCTTGGAAAGCTGATAAATGCTTATTTTCCAAGTGTTGATGTAATTTATACCAGAGATAAAGATGTTTTTGTAAAGTTACACGAGCGCGCAAATATTGCAAATAAAAATAAAGCGGATTTATTTATTAGCATTCACGCTAATTCCGCTGAAAACAAATCAGCCTATGGTACTGAAACGTATGTCATGGGTACGAAATATACCGATAGAAATCTTGAATTGTCGAAAAGGGAAAATTCGGTTATTCTTTTGGAAAAGGATTATAAAAAAAATTATGATGGTTACGATCCAAATAGCCCTTTGTCCAATATTTTAATGGGTTTGTACCAACAAGAATATTTACAATCAAGTATAAATTTTGCCACTAAAGTTGAGCATCAATTTAAAACAAGAAACAATAGGCATAGTAGAGGTGTTCGACAAAGAGTTCTATTGGTTATGTATAGAACTACAATGCCAAGTGTGTTAATTGAACTTGGTTTTTTAACGAATAAATCAGAAGAGATTCTACTGAAAGATAAAATAGGTCAATCGGAAACTGCAGCGGCAGTATTTAGAGCGTTTGTTGAATATAAAAGAGAAATGGAGGGTTATCATCCAAGTGAAATTATTGCGGAGGAGGCTAAATTATTTTCGCAATTGGATTCCATGATTAGCAATGTTTTAAAGGTTAAAATGAACAAAGAAAAAGTAAACGAACAGCAAAGAAAGATTGAATCAACAAAAGATTCAATTGCCAAAGTAATAAAAATTCAAAAGGCTGAGGAAACAAGAAATGAAATCGAAAAACGCAATCCAAAAAATAATGAAGTTCTTTTTAGAGTTCAAATAACTTCATCAAGTAAAAAAATACCCTTAAATTCACGCAAATTTAAAGATCTAACAGATGTTTTTGAATATAAATCTGGTGAAGTTTTTAAATATGCTGTAGGTAATTGCGTTACCCAAGAGGAAGCTATTGAATTACAGAAAAAAGTAAGACAAACTAGTTTTAATGATGCATTTGTTGTAGCTTTCTACAAAGGAAAACGTGTCTCTGTTAAAAAAGCTAAAGAGCTAATTGCGCAGGGAAAACAGTAAATATTGGAAAAAAGTGAGTAAGGAATTTAAAATCGGATTAACTGTCACTTCAGCAATTTTTATGCTGTATTGGGGTGCTAATTTTTTATCGGGGAACGATGTTTTCTCAGCTGATAAAGGCATTTACGCGAAATATCAAAATTTAGATGGTTTAGCATCTTCAAGTGGTGTTAACTACAGAGGTAATCAGGTTGGTTCGGTTAGAACGATTCAGTTTGACTCAAGCGCTGCGGATGGTTATTGTTGGGTGGTTAAATTTGAAATTGAAACGGACGGGATTATTCTTCGCGATAGTTGTGTAGCTATGGTCTCTTCTGTAGGGTTGCTGGGAACTATGGTTGTCGAGTTGTCAGATATAAATAAAGGACAAAACTATGTTAAAATTGGGGATACACTAATTGGTAAATTGTCACCATCTCTCAAAGAGGAGGTTGACGTAAGGCTACGACCACTCCAGAACAAAGTTGATTTACTGCTAGAGGATATTGATAAGCTGGTCAAAACTTTTGTTGTGGTAATGGATGATAAAACGCAAAGTAATTTGAAGAAATCCTTTGAACAAATACCACTAGCAATGGCTAACATCTTACACGCAACCAAGTCATTGGACTCTATTACAACGGATTTAAAAAATGCGAAGGTTGAGAGGATTGTAGATCACATAGAGTCCTTAACTAAAACATTAAATAACAATAGCTCAAAAATCACAAGCATTATAAATAACTTGGATAACATTACCGATAGCATCGCTAAATCTGAAATCACTCAAACAATAAATAGAGTAAACGATGTCCTATCAGAAACTGAAACAATAATGGATAAAATCAATAGAGGAGAGGGTACTATTGGAATGTTGCTCAGTGATAAAAAGTTGTACGAGCATTTGGTTTTAGCTAGTGCTGACTTGGATTTTTTACTTCTTGATTTAAAGCAAAACCCCGGTAGATATTTAAATGTATCATTGATAAATTTTGGTAGCAAACGCCAAAAAACAGCGAATGTTTGGGATTCAACAGACTATGCTGTGCTTAAAGGCAACTCTCTTGTTTTGAAGAAGCTTAACGAAGAAATCGTTGGAGCACTAGCCGCAGAGATAAGAGATTCATGTGGAATTCCCTGTGACTCGATAAGATTGAAACAAATTCTGGAAAAATACGGAAAAAATTGATTTTGATTTTTCATAATCAAAATATTTTCCAGCTTTAATCAAATTAATAAATCTGAATTATTTAATTTTTTAAAATAAGAGATTAATTGCTTAAACCGTCTTATTCTCTGAGACTGAAACAAATTCGTGGAAAATACAGTAGAATATCTTAATAAATACAAGAGTTTACAAGTCTTTCATGCAGTATATTTCAAATATTATTTTTACCGTTTTACTTATCGCGACTTCGCTCACTTTTTATTTTAGAATAAAAAAAATTAGAAGAAATATTTTTTTTGGTGTAGGTTACAAGAGAATCGATAACAGATGGGAGCGTATTAAAATAATGATGCTTGTTGCAATTGGTCAAAGTAAAATGACCAAAAGACCAATATCTGCTGCACTACATATCGTAGTCTACATTGGTTTTGTGATTATTAATATTGAAGTCCTGGAGATTGTCTTAGATGGCATTTTAGGGACACATAGGCTTTTTGCAGAATTTTTAGGTTCATTTTACAGTTTTTTAATTGGTTTTTTTGAGTGTTTAGCCCTGGGTGTTATTGTTGTTTGTGCTATTTTTCTTGTCAGAAGGTTCTCAAAGAGAATCAAGCGATTTGACGGGGTAGCAATGACAGAATGGCCCAAAAAAGATGCATTAATAATTTTGTATTCGGAAATAATTTTAATGACCGCCTTCCTGTTAATGAATGCGGCTGACTTGGAACTCCAACGAATTGGTTACGAGGGATATGTTCAGGCGGGTGCATTTCCTGTAAGTAAATTCTTTATTCCTTTTTTAAACGATTTTAGTGCGGAGCAAATTTTTCTTCTCGAAAGAGGATGTTGGTGGTTCCATATATTAGGGATATTGGCCTTTTTAAATTATTTGCCATTTTCAAAGCATTTCCATATCATATTGGCATTTCCAAATGTATATTATTCTAAACTTACTCCTAATGGGAAGTTCAGCAACATGGACAGTGTACGAAAAGAGGTGGAATTGATGATGGATCCAAATGCAGATCCATACGCTACTCCGTCTGAAAATACTGAAACAGCCAATGGAACTAGTGTTTTTGGTGCAAAAGATATAACTGACTTGTCTTGGAAAAGTATTATGGATGCTTACACCTGCACTGAATGCGGAAGATGCACAGATCAATGTCCCGCGAACCAAACGGGTAAGTTACTTTCACCTCGTAAAATTATGATGGACGTAAGAGATAGAGCTGAAGAATATGGAAAAAGAGTTGATAAGCATGGAAAGGATGTAACAAAAATAAAAACATTGTTAAACGATTATATTTCAATGGAAGAGTTGTGGGCATGTACATCTTGTAATGCATGCGTGGAGGCATGCCCAGTTAATAATGATCCTCTAACTGTAATCGTTGATTTACGAAGATATTTAGTGATGGAGGAATCTAAAGCTACAAGTGAATTAAACAACATGTTTGGAAATATTGAAAATAATGGGGCGCCGTGGGCATTTCCTGCAGCGGATAGACTTAATTGGGCAGATGAAGAAGATTAGATGGCGGGTTTAAAGGTTAATACAATTTCTGATTATGCATCACAGGGAGAAAAGCCTGATGTGTTGTTTTGGGTTGGTTGTGCGGGTAGTTTTGATGACCGTGCAAAACGAATAACACGAGCGTTTATTAAAATATTAAATAAGGCAAATATAAGATATGCTGTTTTAGGAAAAGAAGAGACCTGTACTGGAGATCCTGCTAAAAGAGCCGGAAATGAATTCTTGTTTCAAATGCAAGCTATGATGAATATTGAAGTGATGAACGCCTATAATGTGAAGCGTATTGTTACTACTTGCCCACACTCATATAACACCATCAAAAAT
>MDTG01295233.1_pt1 | contig 18446 bp, 17 predicted proteins | sample 811421 | NCBI WGS metagenome assembly MDTG01 (sample SAMN05326645, study PRJNA326480) | marine metagenome | isolation source: seawater | place: Pacific Ocean: South East | collected 2011 | reverse complement strand
GTGTGAGAGCCTGGATTCTACCGGTGGCTGGCTCTCTGCCTCTCGTTTCAAGCGTTGCGCTTATTCTATGAATTCAGGGTGGATTTGCCGCTGGATGCTTGGGTGGATATAGGTTATCTGTTGACTATAAGATTTATTGGCTTGTTTAAATATCTTCGGTTTTTAGTTGCTGTTAGCAGGTTTTCATTTTTATTAATACTTTTTCCGATAGTTTATTTGGCGCTCTTCTATTGACCTAATTTTAAAAGGCGCATATTTATGGGTAGGGTTCGCTGTGTGGAGTATTTATACTCTCATAAGTGGCGATCGCCCTTCATACAAATAAATGAAAGGATATATAATCATATGGATATTGAGATTTTTGTCTGCAATCTTACGCCAGACACCGAAACCAGTTTCTCTGATTTTTCATACGAGCATGCGAGCTGTAGCCAAGGGCCCATGAGTTGGAGACGCTCTGTTATCGACGACCAATGTACTATCAGTTGTCCTTGTGGACTTTATATTTCATTTCAGCAACAAAGCCAAGCGAGCAATACCATAGGGTTTGCAGCAAATGGTTATCAAACATACGAGTTACCGATTGGATCATTTTCGGCTTCCCATGGTGGCACAGTAAATGTTACCGGTAAGTCTGATAATTAAAAACTAGTGAGTTATATTTCAGGCATAACGCATATGACCTGCGCTGAGATTTTGTATAAACATAGGTCACACGCGCCGTTTCAGAATGATCACTTTAATAAGGTGGGCAAAAGTGCCGGGCGGAGGATGGTTAGCCTGCAAGGCAAACCGTCATGGCTTTATACGGCGAGTGCCTGGTCAATCCGCAAGGTGCTTACGATCGCCCAATCTGCGCCCACAAAAAAAGGCAACTGCGCGGCTGCGCAATTGCCTTGTCGGTTACAACTCAGGCGTTAGAAGTAGTACTTCACCAGCGCCTGAACGGCGGTCTGGTCGAAGCCATCAGCCGAGCCGTCTACCGGCTTAACGCCGTATTTGTTATGCCACATGTTCAGCTCTGTACCGACGTAAAGCTTCTTGTCCTGATTGAACAGCGCTTTACCCGCATCCCACTTGATCTGGATCGAGGATCCGACCGAGGTCTGGGTGCCGGCCTCATCAGACGGTGCGCGCCAGTCGACGTAACCGTCGATCAAAAAGTCCTGCTCACCGACGGCGAAAGGATAAGCGCCTGCAACCGTCAGCTGCTCGGTGTAGCCGTTGCTGTTCTGGTCGGCAAAGAATACGTGGTTGTTGATCTTCACCCGGTAAATGTTGGTGTTGAGGAACGCGAAGCCCGGCACATTCCAGTCGAAACCGAGACCGTACAGGTAGTTTTCAGTGCCTGGGCCGCCTTCGCCTTTTTCGTAAGTAAAGGCCGCTTTCACGTCCTTAAGCGGCCCGGCCGAAAGGTCCTGGCCAGTCAGCCAACTGAGGCTTACTCGTGGCGAGAACTCCATGTAGTAAAAGGTGTTGTGCTCTTTCTGCTCGAAGGTGCCGTTGCTGAAACTGCCGCGTGATTGCAGGTTGTCGGCATTAACGTAGTCGAGGAAGTAGAAAATATCGCCCCACACCCAGCCGCTGGCGTGTTCGAAGGTGAAGGTCGATTGCGAGCGTTGTTCTTCGGCGTTGAAGTTGCCACGCTGGAAATTGCTGCCGTTGAGGTACGACAGGCTGTTGCTCTGCCAGTACAGCAGGTCATCGGCGTTGGCGTGTTGGGCTGCAAACAGGCCTGCCGTGAGTGAGAGGCAGAGTGGCAGTCGCTTCAGGTTCATCGGGTCTTCCTTATTGTTTGAGTTGTGGGATATGTGTTCACAGCTGGCCGTTTGCGACTGCTGGGTAGGTGCCGGATTGGCCTTGGGCAGGTGCGGGATAACGCTGCGGGCTAGCTTGTGGCTGCTCGGTCGCGGCTTGCGGTGTCTTATCTTGTGAATCCTGGAGTACCGAATGCAGGTGCGCTTCGGGGTCGAAATCGTCTTCAGCCACTTCAAGGGCGTGTTCTTCGGGCAGGAAGAAATTCAGCAAAATGGCGCTCATTGCACCAATGGTGATCGGTGAGCCAAAGATGTTTTTCAGGGTGTCCGGCATCTGCGAAAGCACTTCGGGTACACCGGCAACGCCGAGCCCGAGACCGAGCGAAATAGCCACGATCATGACGTTGCGCCGATGCAGTCCGGCCTCGGCGAGAATCTTGATACCGGCAACACCCACCGTGCCGAACATGATCAGCGTGGCGCCGCCGAGTACTGGCTTGGGCATCATTTGCAGCACGGCGCCGACAATCGGGAACAGACCCAGCAGCACCAGAATGCCAGCGATGTACAGGCCGACATGGCGGCTGGCTACGCCGGTGAGCTGGATAACCCCGTTGTTCTGGCTGAATGTGGTCATTGGCAGGCTGTTGAACACGGCGGCCATTGCCGAGGTGCAGCCGTCGGCGAGCACACCGGACTTGATCCGGCGCAGGTACAGCGGGCCAGTGACAGGTTGTTTGGAGATGATCGAGTTGGCGGTCAGGTCGCCAGCGGTTTCCAGCGGGGTAATCAGGAAAATCACCGCGACCGGCACGAACGCAATCCAGTCGAAGCTGAAGCCGTATTTGAACGGCTGCGGCACGCTAACCAGCGGTACCTCCGGCATATCGGCAAAACTCAGCTGGCCGGTAAACCACGCTACCAGCGAGCCCAGCAGCAAGCCGGCTACCACGGCGCTGAGCCGCACGGCCTGCGACTTGAAGCGGTTGAAGATAATGATTGTGGCCATGACCACTCCGCCCAGCGCGAGGTTATGCAAGGCGCCAAAATCTTTGGCGCCGAAGCCACCGGCGATGTCGGTCATGGCGACTTTGATCAGCGACAAACCCATCAGGCAGATGATGGTGCCCGTCACGACAGGGGTAATGACCTGACGCAGTTTGTTGATGAACTGGCTGAATGCGATCTCGACAAAGGCGGCGCAGAAACACACGCCAAACAGGGTCGCGAGAATATCTTCCGGGCTGCCGCCGCGTCCTTTGACGATGAACCCTGCGCTGAGAATCACACTGAGAAAACCGAAGCTGGTGCCTTGCAGGCAGAGCAGGCCAGAACCGATTGGGCCGATGCGGCGAGCCTGCACGAAGGTGCCGATGCCGGATACGAACAGCGCCATGCTCACCAGATACGGTACATGAGCACCGAGGCCGAGCACGTTACCGATAATCAGGGTGGGAGTGATGATGCCAACGAAACTGGCCAGAACATGCTGCAAGGCTGCGAACAGCGCGGGGCCGAAAGCGGGGCGGTCATCGAGTTGATAGATCAGCTCGCTGCTTTTTGCAGACGGAGCTTGGGCTGGGGTCGAGCGAGTAGCGGTCATGTTGGAGCCTGCCTGTTTTTTTTATACGGTCATGGGCTTACACGAGGCTTCACGGCGCCTCAATCTGCACATCAGAAAGTTGTCTGATCGGTCAGAATATATCGACTATAGCAATTTGTTTACAAGCGGAAAAACAATTTATTGTGATTATGTGTACAAAAAGTGGATGCATAGTCATCTGCCAAACAGCGGGCTGATTGGCGGATGTGAAGAGGGGGCTTTAAGGCGGGAGAACAAGGCTCAACACAGGGATGAGCCTTGCTTTGTATCAGTGGCTGGCGGGTTGGCGGACCAGCTGCGCTCGGTCGGCGCCGCCAAGGATGTTGAACAGCAGATTCAGCGAGACGGCGCTCAGCGTCGCCAGGGCTATACCGCTGTGAGTGATTGGGTCCATCCACTGTGGTAGTTGAGCAAACAGCTCTGGACGTACTACCGGGGCGAGGCCCATGCCGATGCTAACGGCGACCAGCAATTGATTGCGGCGGTCGGCAATGTTGGCTTCCTGCAAGATATTGATGCCGGTAGCGGCAACCATGCCGAACATCGCAATGCCCGCGCCGCCCAATACCGCCGGCGGAATCGAGGCCACCAGAAAGGCCGCCTTGGGCAGCAAGCTCAAGGTGATCAGCATGCAGCCGGCGCAAGCGGTAACAAACCGGCTGCGCACGCCTGTCATCTGCACCAGGCCAATATTCTGGGCGAACGATGAATGAGTGAAGGTATTGAAAATACCCGCGACAAACGAGGCGCCGGCGTCGCACAGCAGGCCGCGTCGCAGCTTGGCCGGGGTGATTTCCTGTTCTGTGATTTTGCCCAGCGCGATAAACATGCCTGTTGATTCAACAAAGATGATGACCACCACCAGGCACATCGACAGAATCGGCGCGAGGCTGAACTGCGGCATGCCGAAATGCAGCGGAGTAACCACTTGTAGCCATGGCGCTTGAGACAACCCGCTGAGATCGACCATGCCCAGACACGCTGAAATGGCGTAACCAAGCAGCATGCCGACCAGTACCGATACGTTGACCCAGAATCCGCGCATGAAGCGATTGATCAGCAGAATCGAGATCAGCACCATCGCCGAAATGGCCAGGTATTTAAGGTCGCCGAACTGGGCTGCATCACTGCCACCACCGGCCCAATTGATGGCGGCGGGAAACAGCGACAGGCCGATTGAAGTGATCACGGTACCGGTCACCAGCGGCGGGAAGAAGTGCACGATGCGCGACATGAACGGAGCGATCAGCATGCCGAAAAATCCAGCGGCGATGGTCGCCCCGAATATGCCGGTGAGGCCGATTCCGGGTGTGCCGGCCATGGCAACCATGCTGCCGACAGCGGCAAAGCTTGCGCCCATCATGATCGGCATCCGTATGCCCATCGGGCCAATCCCGAGCGATTGCACCAGTGTTGCTGCACCGGCCACCAGCAAGTCGGCGTTGATCAGAAACGCGACTTCTTCCCTGGATAAACCGACGGCTTCGCCAATGATCAGCGGCACGGCAATCGCACCGCCGTACATCAGCAGCACATGCTGAAAACTCACCAGAAGCATCTGCAGCCAGGGCAGACGCTGATCGACGGCAGAAACAGCCGCCGAGTTGTTATTCAACCGGGTCATGCAAACACCTCAAGCGCTTTTATTTTTATCAGTCGCGGGGCAGCCAAATCATCATGTCGCACGGAGTGCGTTCGATGGGTGGCACTAGCAAGTCAGCTTTATTGCAGATACAAAAATGCCGCACCGGGTGAGCGGTGCGGCATCGGGTCAATCAATTGATTTGCGCGCCCTGTGCAATCCACTGGCCGATCAAATCACGTTCCGCTTGCGTCATCTGAGTGATGTTGCCCAGCGGCATGGTTTGTGTCGCCACAGCTTGCGCCTGAATACGCGCCGCCTGCTGCTGGATTTGCTGCGGGGTATCAAACATCACGCCGGCAGGGGCTGCGCTGAACATCGGGCTGCTTGGCTTGGCCGAATGGCACACCGAACAACGCTCCTGAATAACACTGTGGACCTGGGCAAAACCTTCGCCGCCAGCGGCTGGTGCAGTGCTGGCTTGTTGCGGTTGTTCAGGCGCAGCAGGTGCTTGCGGCTGTATCGGCTTTGCAGCACCCGGCCCTGGCATTGCAGTGGCTGGCAGCGGTGCATACTTGATCGCGGCAGGCTGGCTGGCTGTTGGCATTGCAGGCTGTGAAGCCGGGCCTGTAACAAACGCCAGGCAGATCATCGCCAGTGCACCGGCAGGCAATGCCCAAGCGAACTTGTTGCTGTTGTGGCGGGTGTTGAAGTAATGACGGATCAACACCGCAGCAATTGCGATACCGGCGAGAATCAGCCAGTTGTAGCTGCTGCCGTAAGTGCTTGGGAAGTGGTTGCTGATCATGATGAACAGCACCGGCAAGGTGAAGTAGTTGTTGTGCCGTGAACGCAGCAGGCCTTTGGCTGGCAGTGCCGGGTCTGGCGTGCTGCCTTCTTCGATGGCCTTAACCAGTGCGCGCTGAGCCGGCATGATGGTGCGAAATACGTTACCGACCATGATGGTGCCGATAATCGCGCCGACATGGATATAGGCACCGCGGCCGCTGAACACCTGGCTCAGACCGAATGCTGCGCCGACCAGCAGAATGAACAGCACAAAGCCGAGCAGGGCAGGTTGCTTGCCCAGCGCCGAGTCGCAGAGGATGTCGTAGATGAACCAGCCTGCAACCAGCGAACCGATGCCGATAGCGATAGCCGCGCCTGGCGCCAGATCACTGCCTGGCGCAATCAGGTAGAGCGACGGGTTGAGGTAGTAAACCACCATCAACAGGGTGACGCCGGACATCCACGTCCAGTAAGCTTCCCACTTAAACCAATGCAGGTTTTCCGGCATTTTCGGCGGGGCCAGTTTGTATTTTTCGAGGTGGTAGATACCGCCGCCGTGAATTGCCCACAAATCGCCTGCCAGGCCGTCTTTGGGGTTAACGCGGTTGAGGTTGTTCTCCAGCCAAACGAAATAGAAGGACGCGCCGATCCAGGCGATACCGACGATCATGTGAACCCAGCGCACGCTCAGGTTCAGCCATTCAATCAAATGTGCTTCCACAGTCTTTACCTCTTCTCCCAGTGCCTGAAATCAGGTCCCCTGGGCTTCTCTTATTGGTGGGGGTTGAGGAGCAGCTGCGCATCCTCAGTAAAGAAGTACTCATCACAGTTGTTGCCAGAACCACTGCGATCAACCACCAGGAAGTCATCCCGCTTTTCGATCGTAAGCACCGGGTGGTGCCAAACGCCGCGATGGTAATTAATGCCCTGCTTACCGTTACTGCGGAAAGCACGGACAAGCTCTGAATCAGGTACATCGCCAACTGGCGCGACCACGATCAGAAAGGGGTTGCTGAGCAGCGGTATAAACGCCTGACTGCCCTGCGGATGGCGTTCCAACATGCGTACGGTCAACGGCATTTCCAGTGCTTCGGCGCTGAAAATACTGATGATTGCCTTATCGTCTGGCTGCGCGGTCTCGACCTCGGCCAGTTTGTGATAGCGGCGGGTTGAGCCGTTATTGATCATGAAATATTCGCTGCCTTCAGTCTCGATGACGTCGCCGAAAGGGGCGAAGGCTTCTTTGCTCAAAGGCTCGATGATCAGTTTACGCATGTCGTTTTCTCTTCAAGGCAAGCGCATTCAACCTCACGCTTGCCGATCTAAATTCTGTTGCCTGCAGGGCAGTACGCCCTGCAGGACTCGCGGTATTGCTGTTTACTTGGCTACTTTGCCGAACAGGCGCAGACGGCTGATACCACCATCCGGGAACACATTGATGCGCACGTGGGTGATGGTGCCGAGGTCTTTGATCTGCTCGCTGAACTCGTGCTCGGCGTGCATTTCCAGCTTCTGGCTTGGCAGCAGTTCGCGCCAGAACAGGCTCTGGGTTTCGATCTGGCTGTCAGTGCCGCCCTTAACGAATGCGCCCTGAATCGAGCAGTTGTCCGGGTAGTTGCCTTTGAAGTGCAGGGTGTCGACAACGATGCGCTCGATTGAGCCCGGCGCGCCGAGTGCGACGATAACCCAGTCATTACCCGGTGTGCGGCGGCGTGCAGTTTCCCAGCCGTCGCCCATGTTGATGCCGCGACCCGGGTTGAGGATGTTGCTCATGCGGCCGAAGTGCTCGTCTGAGCAAGCCAGTGCGCGACCGCCATTGAGTGCAGCTGCCAGATCTACTTCTTCGTTGTCACCAACAGCGCTCCAGTCGCGGAACGGAATACCGTAAACGCGCAGACGCGCAACGCCGCCATCCGGATAGATGTTGAAACGCAGGTGGGTGAACGCCTGAGCATTGTTGATTTCGTGATAGTGGTGGCTATTGCCTTGCAGCTCTACAGCGCTCAGCACTTCGGTCCACTCGGTGGCGTCGCTCGGGTCACCTTCTGCGACGAAGCAGGCTTCGAGCGAGGCAGACGGCGGGAAGTTACCGGTGAAGAAGCTGGTGTCGATATCCACACCCTTGATCGAGCCCGGTACGCCCAGACGAATCACTGCGCTGTCGTAGCCTTCAAAGCGCTTGCGGCGTGACTCCCAGCCGTCCATCCACTTGCCGTTGTCATCGAAAACGCCCTCCTTCCATACGGCCGGGGTCGGCTGGAACAGGCGGTTAACGTCGGCGAACCAGTCATCGGTTACCGAAATGGCCTTGGTTCCCAGACGGGCGTCGGCGAGGTTGACGTATTTTTCGAAAGGTACGGCGTAAGCTTTCATGAATGTCTGCCTTAAATGAGGGCGTAGGGAATAGTTGCGTCGCTGTGTGCAGAGTTCTCCGGTCGGAGCTAGAGCTGCTGCAGACGGAACAACGCAATCTTGTTTATTTCAGCCAGAGCACGGGCGAATTCCTGTTCCGGGGAGTTATGTATGCGCTCCTCGAAAGCCGCCAGGATCTGGTGACGGTTGCTGCCTTTTACCGCCATGATGAAAATGAAGCCGAACTTGGCCTTGTAGGCGTCGTTCAGTTCGGTGAAGCGGGCAAACTCCTCGGCGGTGCAATCCTGAATGCCCGCACCGGCCTGCTCCGACGTGGAGGAGGCGGTCAGTTCACCGCGAACCGCCGCTTTACCAGCGAGGTCCGGGTGAGCGTTGATCAATGCCAGTTGGGTTTCGCGGCTGGCACTGAGCAAAATATCGGCCATGCGCTGATGCAGGCCATCAATGTCATTGAGCGTGTCATCTGCACCCAGGTCATAAGCCTTTTCGGCAACCCACGGTGAGTGCTCATAAATGTCGGCAAAGGCGCTGACGAAGTCCTCGCGGCTAAGCTGCGACGGAGTCAGGGTCTGAAAACGGCTCATTTTGCGTGCTCCTGCTTGAACGGGTGTGTGGCATGCCAATGGCGCGCGATATCTACGCGGCGGGCGATCCAGACTTTTTCATGGCTGTTGACGTATTCGATGAACCGCGCCAAAGCCGCGAGACGAGCGGGACGACCTAACAAGCGGCAATGCATGCCGATCGAGAGCATTTTCGGTGCGCCTTCAAGACCTTCGGCATACAGCACGTCGAAGGCGTCTTTGAGGTATTCGAAGAAATCGTCACCCTTATTGAAACCCTGCACTTGCGTGAAACGCATGTCGTTGGTGTCCAGCGTGTAAGGGATTACCAAATGAGGTTTAGCCTCGGTGCTGGCCGGGTCCCAGTAAGGCAGATCATCGTCGTAGGTGTCGGAGTCATAGAGGAATCCGCCTTCTTCCATAACGATGCGACGAGTGTTCGGACCCGTGCGGCCGGTGTACCAGCCCAGTGGGCGCTCGCCAGTCAATTCGGTGAAGATGCGGATCGCTTCGAGCATGTGCTCGCGTTCCTGCTGCTCATCCATGTACTGATAGTCGATCCAGCGATAACCGTGGCTGCAGATCTCGTGGCCAGCAGCAACCATCGCCTTGATCACCTCAGGGTGGCGCTCGGCAGCCATCGCTACGGCAAAGATAGTCAGCGGAATATTGTGCTTCTGGAACAGCTTGAGCAGGCGCCACACACCGGCACGGCTGCCGTACTCGTAAAGCGATTCCATGCTCATGTTGCGCTCGCCTTGCAGCGGCTGAGCCGAAACCATTTCCGATAAGAACGCTTCAGATTCCTTGTCGCCATGCAAAATGTTGCGTTCGCCACCTTCCTCATAGTTGAGGACAAACGAGAGGGCGATGCGAGCATCATTCGGCCACTGCGGATGCGGTGGGTTGTTGGCGTAACCGATCAGGTCGCGAGGGTATTCAGCGCTCACTGCAGTCTTCCTTTGTAATGGTGTTGCGGTCATTGCACTGCCCGACTTTTTGGACTGGCGACCGTGATGGGCTAATTGTATACAAAGTAGATGATGTTTTGTAAATCTAAAATTTAGCTATTTTTCATGAGCAGTCATAGCCAATGGTTGTATTGAATACCCAGCAAGAAACTTGCCTAAATGGTCAGCTCTTTACGCCACATCGCCCTCATGGTCTGGCGATGAGCAAATTTTGCTTGGCAATTTGCGGCAGTGGTTCAGGCGTGATGCCTTTGACATTGTGTACAATTTATCAAAAAAGTGTCGCAAATATTTTATTGCATGCTATTCTGCCAACAACTGCGAATCAGCGGCTGCAGGTCAGCGGGTCTTGTGCTTTATATAGCAGCAGGCCGGCGCGGCGAGAACGCTGGATTCGTCAACATTCAAACAGTAGAGGAGGTGTGGTGCTGGTGCAGCTGAGGCTGCTGGCGCCCTGAAGCCATGGGACGATTAACCACCCACGTTCTGGATGCAGCTCACGGCTGCCCGGGCAGCGAGTTGAAAATCGAGCTGTACCGCGTAGAAGGCGCGCAGCTGGAATTGCTCACCAACGTATTGACCAACTCCGATGGCCGCTGCGACGCGCCAGTTCTGCAAGGCGACGATTACCGCACCGGCGTCTACCAACTGCACTTCCATGCAGGCGACTACTACCGCGCCCGCGGCGTTGCCCTGCCTGATCCGGCGTTTCTCGATGTGGTTGTGCTGCGTTTTGGCATCGACGCCAATCAGGAGCACTACCACGTGCCGCTACTGATTTCCCCATACAGCTACTCGACTTATCGCGGTAGCTGATGCACCGAATGCTTGTCACCCTCTGACTCATTAATAGAGTCCTTGCCCGCCGCACTGCGGGCTTTTTTTTGCCTGACGTTTTATCTATCCAGTGCGCACTCGGAGCCAAGTGGGTCACAGGCAAAATATTTACCTTGGATCACTCCGTGTGTCGTGCGTGAACATGGCATTGTCAGTCGATGATTCTGGGGCGTTGTAGCTGCTTCAGGCTGCGACGTAACTGCTCGGCAAAGGTGATCGTCATTTTTGATTTGGGTGTGTGTTCGGGATAAATAATACCAACACGAAAAGGCACCAGCGGCCTGAAGGGGCGAAAGACAATCTTGTCATGGCCACTGGTTGCTATATAACTGGCCTCCGTAATCGGATCGACAACACAAATGCCCAGGCCCCGCTCGACGAAGCGCAGAGCCGGTATAAAGAAACGTGTCCGCAAACGCACATTCAAGCGGCTGTTCACAGCGACGAACAGACTATTGAGTGTGTGCGCACTGACATGGTCGGCATACAGCAGAATCATCGGCTCGTTATCCAGCAGTTCGGGGGTAATGACCTCCATTTGCGCCAGCGGGTGATCAGCTGGTAAAGCGCACACACATTCCAGATCGAACAGTTCCGTGTCGATCGACGCGGCAGGCCCGCTTATTTCTGCAAGCCCAACATCGTATTGCGAGGAGGCGGTCCATTCCCTCACACCTTCGGACGTGCGCGTCTGCATCGAAACCTGGACCTGCGGGTGCTCCTCAAGAAAGTCAGCAACCAGGTCTGGCATGAAAGAATAAGAGGGGCCGGGCATACAGCCTATGCGCAGGAATCCATGCTGGCTGTTTTGGATGTCCTGAATGGTTTGTGAGACATCAGAGATGCGTGAAAAAATACCTTCGACTTCTGAGTAGAGGTATTTGGCTTCAGGCGTCGGGTACAGTCTGCGTTTACGGCGTTCAAAAAGCTTGAAGCCTATTTCGCTTTCTAGTCCTGCGATCATCATGCTCACAGCCGGCTGTGTCTTGAACAGCCGTTTGGCTGCTTCAGAAACAGAGCCGGTAAGCATGATGGCGCGGAAAGCCTCCATTTGGCGCAGGTTCATGCTGAACTCCATAAAAAAAACTGATGATATTCTAAATAAATAAGATTTGTACTGATGATGTGAATTGGTGACTATCAGGTCATCAAGTCGTGTTTCACACGCAGCCGACACATTGAGTGCTGGCTGCATCAATAAAAACAATGTTACGAGACCGCCATGACCCTGCAAGTACATCCTGTACATATCTGCCAATTTATCCATGGTTCAGTTACCGCTGAAAGCAGCGGCGACTGCAGGCCATTTGCATAGATTACAGCCCATGCTTAATTATTCTCCACACGCTGGAAAGTAATAAGCAGTTACTGCATACGGCAGTGGATTGATTAAATCAGTTGTGAGACTGCAACTGTATATTTTAATCAGCATTCGCCGCAGTAATTGTAACGCCTCGGCTGTGAACGTTAGTGACAACGAGAACAAAAACGTAGGTGGCAGATGAACAGAAGAAAAATAGATGTAATCATGTCCAGTGTATTAATACTGGTCTCAGTGATTATATTAACCAGCGACCGCTTAGTTGAAGGCGGAATGGAAACCGACTTGGGTTCTATGTTTCTGCCCAGGGTGGTGGCCTGCTTTATCATGGCGTTTTCGCTGATGATTGGTATTTCTTCGCTTTATAAACTAATCGCGCAGACCGCCATGGCGGAGACCGAGGTGATTAACCTAAGCGGTTTGTTGGGTGTGGCCTGCTATATCGGACTGTTGCTGATCTATTGGTTCAGCATGCCGTACTTGGGTTTTATCGTTTCCACCGCCGTGGTGATGTTTGCAGTTGCATGGTTGCTGCAAGGACGTAATGTCGCGGTGATTTCAATGTTGTCGATTGCCATGCCGCTGATTGTGTATTACGGCAGCAGTAGCTTGTTGCGTGTCGAACTTCCAGCCTGGTCCATAAGTTAAGGAGCTTATTATGTTTGACGTCTTTAACAATATGCTCCATGGCTTGTCTGCTGTATTGGCCCCGGGGCCCATTCTGGGAATTATTGCAGGCGTTTGCGTTGGCATTTTCTTCGGCGCCATTCCCGGAATATCCGCAATTATGGCCATTGCGATCATCTTGCCGTTCACCTTTTATGTGGACCCTATTATTGGTATCACCACGCTTTTGGCGGTCTACAAGTCAGGGATTTACGGCGGTTCGATCTCGGCAATTTTGATCAACACCCCGGGCGCAGCTGCATCGTTTCTGACTGCACAGGATGGCCATGCACTGACCAAAATCGGCAAGGCAGGCAAGGCGTTGGCCATGGCGTTGTATGCATCGGTAACCGGTGAAGCGCTGGCAACGTTGGTGCTCATTTTTGTCGCAGCGCCCATTTCAATCATTTCCTTGCAAGCCGGCCCGATTGAGAAAGTATTCCTGCTGATTTTCGCTTTCACGGTTGTTGGCTCAATGACGGGTGAGTCCATACCACGCGGAATACTCTCCTGCTGTCTGGGTATGCTGTTTGCCATGGTCGGCATGAGCTCCATTACCGGCGCTACTCGGTTCACCTTCGGTATTCCTGAGTTGATGAGCGGCTTCACATTCTTGCCCATGCTCATCGGTGTGCTGGTCATGCCTGAGGTGATCGAGGCGATAAAACGGCGTAAGGAGCCGCATCAAAACCTCTCTTTAGGCAAAGCGGCTAACCCTGACGATAACCGCGTCACGTGGAAAGAGTACCGCTCGGTCTTTGGCACGATCCTGAAGTCTTCATCTATTGGCACATTCATCGGGGCGCTGCCGGGGTTGGGCTCAAGCGCGGCTGCATTTTTGGCTTATGGAGAGGCCAAGCGTACAGCGAAGAATCCTGATGAATTTGGCAAGGGTTCGATCCGGGGCATCGCTGCTGCTGAGTCTGCGAATAATGCAGTCTGTGGTTCAAGCATGATTCCCATGTTGACCCTGAGTATTCCGGGAGATGATGTGACGGCTCTGCTTATGGGGGCTTTCCTGATCCACGGCATCACGCCTGGTCCGACCATCTTTTATGAGCATACCGACATCATCTATGCAATTTTTGCCGGATTCTTGATTACAGACCTGTTCCTGCTATTCATCGCGCGTGCGGGCTTTAAGTTCTGGATCAAAGTGGCCTCCATTCGCCGTTGCTACATATTCCCTTGCGTCACAGTGTTTGCATTCTTTGGTGCTTACAGTGTGAGCCAGGATATGTTTAACGTGCTGTTACTGGTTGTATTCACCCTCATTGGTTATTCAATGCGACTAGTTGGACTCAACGCGGCGGCCTTTATCATTGGTTTCATATTAACGCCGTTGCTTGAGCAGAATCTGGATCAGGCTGTTGCGATTGTGGGCGATGATTATTCACTTATTTATCAGTCGCCCTTCGCCTGGGTATTTACAGCCTTAACTCTGTTTTCTCTATATTCAGCTTTCCGGCTAAAGAAGAGAAGAACCAAACGCACGGGCTGGTTTTCCAAGAAAACAGCGGTGCCTACTTGAGGGTTAGAACTTACGCGGTAGAACGAGCTGAGTTGTATCTTGAGATTATTTAATAACGCTTACTAATACTGACTTGCACTGGAGATGGACACGTGAAAATAAAAGCCAAATACCTGCTTGCAATGACGGCGCTGTGCGCAATGCCGATTCTGTCCACCACAGCGTTTGCCGATTATCCCGCAAAGCCGATCAAGGTTGTGGTGCCTTGGGGCGCAGGTGGGGACTCCGACCTGACGACACGGGTATGGGCTGGCGCCGTGGAAAAGATTCTTGAAAAGCCGGTGATCGTAATCAATAAGCAAGGCGGGGGTGGCGTGATCGGGACAACCTCCGTAGCCAAGTCCAGAAACGATGGTTACATGTTGATTAATGCGGGTCTGAGCAACGCGCTGGTAACGCCGAATTTCAGCAAGGTGCCCTATGACTTGAACAGCTTTGAACCTGTGGTCAAGCTGTCATCGGTGCCACTCGGGATCTTGGTGAGCGCGGATAGCCCATACAAAACATTTGATGATTTTATAGCTGCTGCTAAAGCCGGAAACCTCACTCAGGGTTCATGGGGCGCTGCCTCATCCGGAACCATTCTTGCCAATATTATCGCGTCTCAGGCGGGTTATAAGGTCAAGTTCGTCAATGCCAATACCACTGCAGAGTCCATGGTGGCGCTGGCGGGTGGGCATATAGACTCGGCAGTGTCCTTTCCGCCCGCTTTCGCACCGCATGTAGCCTCTGGCCGGGCTCGGCTGTTGGTTCTTAACGAGAAAATGCCGGAGTACCCTAATGTTCCGACCTTCGCTGACTATGGAATTAAAGGCAGTTTTGAAGGGTGGTCTGGAATATTCGCGCCTAAAGGAACGCCCAAAGAGGTAGTTGATACCTTGGTGTCCGCCACAACGCGTGCAATGCAAGCCCCTGAAGTGGTCTCTTCATTCAAGAATATGGGCGCGACTATTGACGTTACTTCTGGCGAGCAGTGGCAGGCTGAACTTATGGATAATTATAAGATTATGCAAGATGCTGCTGCGTCGATGAAAAAGTGATGAGCTTCTAATATCGGGCTGTGAATAGAGTTGTTCATTAAATAACTCATGTAAATCACTGATTAGTTAGTTTCTGTTTTTGTATGACCTGTGCGGTACGACTGTGTACTTCGTGCCGCGCACTCCTTTTGCTTATGGATTGATAAGTTCAACGTATCAATCGTCAATTGAAAGTTACTGTAATAAAGGTGAGTTCATGGTTGCCCCGTTAAATGTTGCGGTTGTTGGTGCCGGGATCATTGGTTTGTCGACAGCTCTGTGGCTTCAGCGCGCAGGTTTGAAGGTTACCTTGATCGATAAGTCCGAGCCTGGTCTTGGCACCTCTTTTGGCAATGCCGGACTGTTCGCTGATTATGGGCGTTTGCCTATGGCCAGTTTTGCTCAACTTTGCAAGATACCTGGCATGTTGATGGACAAGGACAGTCCTTTGTCAGTCCAACCCAGTTACGCCGGAAATCTGCTTGCCTATGGTTGGCATTTTGTTAAAGCCTGTACACCGAGCAACTATGTCCATGGTCGTGATGTACTGACGACCTTACAAATTCTGGCCCCCGAAGCAGACAATGTTCTGCTGAACGAGACTGGGGCCGGGCACTTGGTTAAAAGTGAGGGCTGTCTGGCGTTGTATGGCACTGCCGAATCGTTGCAGGCCGCGAAGTCCGGACAGCTAATGGAGCGCATGCAGCAAGGCGTGCGCATGGAGTCTTTGACTGCTGATCAGGTGGCCGATCTGGAGCCGGACCTGGCCCGCTTTCATGCCGGAGGTGTGTTGTATCCGGACACCCGCTTCACCATCAGCCCAATCGATTTAAGCCGCTGTTATCTGCGCAGTTTTTGCGAAAAGGGTGGGCGACTGCTCAGTGACGATATTCTCTCGATTAGCGATAACGCCGGCACCTGTAGTGTGCAGAGTGCAAGCAACCGTTATGAGTTTGATCGGGTGGTGATTTGCACAGGGGTTGCCGGTTCGGTTCTGACCCGACAACTCGGTTGTAAGGTGCCGCTGGTGAGTGAGCGCGGTTATCACCTGATGCTCAATGCGGGGGAGTGGCGTATCAATCGGCCGGTCGGCTGGCTTGATCGTGCAGTCTTCATGAGTCCGATGGAGTCGGGTGTACGCATTGCCGGTATGGCTGAATTTGCCAAGCCTGATTCGGATGAAGGTGCTGAGAAAAAAGCCCTGATGCTCGATAGCGCAATCAAGATGATAGGCAAAGTCCCTGAAGTTACCTCGACTTGGGTTGGTAGTCGTCCATCAACCCCCGATTCATTGCCAGTGATTGGCCCAATTGCAGGTCACGACAAGGTTCTGGTGGCTTATGGGCACGGGCACCTGGGCTTAACGCTCTCAGCGGTGACAGGCCAGTTGGTTACAGATTGCATATTGGAGAAACCTAATAAGACGCTTCTCGCTGCATTATCACCATCACGATTTAATTGAGGCCAATGGCCCGTCGGGGGAAGCGCGCATGATCTTACAAGGTGGCTATAACAATTACGGAATTCCGATCGGTGTTATTTCGCTGGAATCATTTTTTGCAAAACCGGAAGGTCATGTTCGTTACGCGCCAACCTTTGATTTTCCGGTGCTGTATAAAACAGTCAAGGGCGCGACGATTGATCGATTAATAAGGTGTGGCGACCCCGAATTGCTGGAGCCGTTTATACAGGCCGCACGTGAACTGGAGGCTGAAGGCGTAAAAGCGATCACTGGGAGCTGCGGATTTTTAGCCCTGCATCAAAGGGAAATTGCCAAAGCGGTAAAGATCCCCGTGTTTATGTCGAGCCTGATTCAAGTTCCGCTCGTGGCGCAGATGTTGAGCCCGGAACGCAAAATCGCAGTAATCGTGGCGAACAGTTCTGCCTTGACGCAGGCGCACCTGCAAGGCGCCGGAATAACGGATCAGCCGGTTGTAATTGCCGGCATGCAGGAACAACCGCAATTCTCAGAAGTTATCCTGCAAGGGCGTACTAATGCTCTGGATATGCAGGTATTCGAGGATGAGCTATTCGATGTTGTTGAACGGCTGTTGGCGGAAAACCCGGACACCGGGGCAATAGTGCTCGAATGCACAGACCTGTCACATTTCGCACCGAAATTGCATGAGCGTTTCAATCTACCGGTATTCGACCTCACCAGCTTGATGCGCATGGTAGCGGCAACTGTGCACCGAACACGGGCGTGAAATTTTGCAATAGCCGAGCCTTGAGTTTCAGGGGAGTCGGCTATTGGCTCTGTTCGTAATGCTTTTGCCGGGTGACTAGCGGCTCAGCAATGAAGCCGTTCCAGCCGCGCCGAACAGCCCGGCGCTGATGCGGTTGAACCAGACCTGGCCCTTGCCTGAGCGCAGGTAGCGGGCGGCGCCCTGGGCGCTGAGGCCGTAGAACAGTTTGCAGGCCAGATCGAGTACCGCCCAGGTGACGATCATCACCAGCAATTGCTGGGTCATTGAGTATTCGGTGGAGAGGAACTGCGGCAGGAAAGCGGCAAAGAACAGGATGTCTTTCGGGTTGCTCGCGCCCAGGCCGAAAGCTTTCCAGAACATGCTGTTGAAGCTTGGGTTAACCGGCTGCTCTTCTGCGGTAACGGGCCTGGCGGCTTGGCGTGAGGCCTGCCAGCTTTGGAAGGCTAGGTAAAACAGGTACAGCGCACCGATCAGTTTCAGTGCTGAAAACAGCTTCTCCGAGGCCAGCAGCAATGCGCCCAACCCCAATGCCGATGCGCTGAGCAGGCAGATCGAGGCCGAGACGCCGCCGATGAACGCCGGGATCGAACGGCGCAGGCCATAGTTCAGGCTATTGCTGACCATCAGCAGAGAAAGCGGCCCCGGAATCAGGATCACGATCAAGGCGGCGCTGCTGAACAATAACCAGGTTTCCAGACTCATGCTGCTTACTCCAGACGTTGAAAAACCCCGGCACCTTGGCGTCGGGGTTCAGGGTGATTATCCCGTGCGCAGCAAAGCGCTGCGCACGGTCCAGCCCAAACAGGCTGCTTTTACAGGAAAGCGAACTTTGCAATGAAGATGACGCAGAGCACATACAGCGACACCGAAACCTTGTCGCGCTGACCGGTCAGCAGCTTGAGCGTTGCGTAGGTCAAGAAGCCCAGCGCGATGCCGTTGGCGATCGAGAAGGTTAGCGGCATCATCACCACGGTAACAATAGCCGGAATCGTGTCTGTCAGGTCTTCCCAGTCGATGTGCGCCATGCCGCTCATCATCAGCATGGCCACGTAAATCAACGCACCTGCGGTGGCGTAGGCCGGGATCATGCCCGCCAGCGGGGCGAAGAACATGGCGACGAGGAACAGCACGCCAACGGTGATTGCGGTAAGGCCGGTGCGGCCACCTGCTGCCACGCCGGATGCGCTTTCGACATAGCTGGTGACCGGCGGGCAGCCGACCAGTGAG
>MDTG01148158.1_pt1 | contig 18446 bp, 19 predicted proteins | sample 811421 | NCBI WGS metagenome assembly MDTG01 (sample SAMN05326645, study PRJNA326480) | marine metagenome | isolation source: seawater | place: Pacific Ocean: South East | collected 2011 | reverse complement strand
ACATTTATAATTTGTTCCATACTGGGAATTATAACTTTCACACATTTTTATACCGGCAATTTTTGCAATAGCGTATGGTTCATTTGTTTTTTCTAATTCTCCATTTAATAAATATTGTTCTTTAATAGGTTGTTTACATTTTTTCGGGTAAACACAACTAGAACCTAAAAATATTAAACTTTTGACATTATTAAGATATGCTGAATGAATGATGTTAGTTTGAATAGCTAGATTGTTATAAATAAAATCTGCTCCATAAGTATTATTGGCATATATGCCTCCAACCGTTGCTGCAGCATTAATAATTGCAGCAGGCTTGGTATTTTTAAAAAATTTTTCAACAAGATCCTGACGTCTTAAATCAAGTTTTTTTTTAGAAATAGTGATAATTTTTGTATAGCCATAAAATTTTAATCTTCTTATAACAGCTGATCCCACAAGACCATTATGACCTGCTACAAATATTTTTGAATTTTTAGTAATCTTGTTTGACATGTTTTAAATAATTTTTTTTATCTATTGTTAAAACCTTGGGTAATGGAAATATAAGTTTTCCACCTTTTTTAATGTAATTTAATTCTCTGTTAATAATTTCACTTTTAAAGTGCCATGGTAAAACAAGCTTATAATCTGGTCTATTTTTTTCTGCAAATTTTTCACTGATAATCATTATGTTGCTCCCAATTGTTTTGGCACCTATTTTCTGTTTATTCCTTTCAATTGCATATGGAATTGTTTTTTTATTAATATTAAGGAATTGCAATATTGTATTTCCTTTTGTGGAGGCGCCAAGTATATAAATTTTCTTGTTTTGTTTAAGAATTAAATCAATCTTCATCGTAAGTTTTTTTTGAATTTTTTTAATATTATAATCAAATTCTTTATAAATATTTATTTTTTTAATCTTAATTTTTTTTTCATATGAAATTAAGTTTTTGATTTTTTTAATATTTTTTTCTTTGTTATAATTATTATTATCTTCATGAGTAACAAAACATCTTATACTTCCACCATTTATGTTATTTCTTGTAATATCAAATATTTTTAAATTATGTTTTTTCATTAAATAATTAAGACTATGAATAGAATAATATTCTAAATGTTCGTGACAGATAGTATCGAATGAATTCAATTTAAGCATATCTAGTAAATAAGATAATTCAAATATCCAAATTCCGTTCTGTTTCAAATTAGATTTTATTTTTTTAACAAATATGTTGGGATTTTGCAGATCATAAAACATTGCTATTGATGTGATCAAATCAAATTTTAATTTTGACAACTTATTTTTTTTTTGAGGGGGGAAGAAATCATTAAAAACTATAATTTTTTTATTATCTATTTTTTTAACAATTTGACTTGGGTCTATTCCATATTTTTTAAACTTTTTTGAATAAAAATTTAATAATGTTCCATCATTGCACCCAATATCTAGAACTTTTACATCGTTTTTTTTTTGTAAAAGATTTGTAGCAATTTTTGTTAATCTTTTTAAATGATTTTGCATAGTGGAATTAATTCCAGACAAATACCAATAATTTTTATATAAAATTTCCTTACTTACAGTATGTGATAATTGCACTAGAGAGCAATTTTGACATAAGACTAATAAAAGAGGAATTTTTTTTAAATAAGGCTTGGGATTATTTTTTTTTATGAATGAACCTTGAATATATTGTTTTTTTAGATCAATAATATTTTTTAAATTTCCTCCATTACAAATACGGCATTTATTTATCTTATAAAAGCTTGTCATGTTCTATAAATCGAAAGTTATTATTTTTGACATTTTATAATTTATAATTTTAGTGTTTAAAATACAAAAAATTTTAATTTAAATTTTTTTTATAATTTTTTGGTATAAGAAATAAATTAATACTATTTTTGTTATATTTCCTATCATAAACTTTGCCCTTTATTAATCTTATAATGTTGTTGTTTGTGAGTCTTTTTAAGATATTTTTATCAATATTGTATGAAAAACAATTATAGTCTTTATTCAAAATTTCCCAAATTATATAAAAGTTAGATCTGTTAAATTCTATTAAAAAAACTGGTTTATTTTTTTTTAAAAATTTTTGCATTCCTTTAATAACGAGATGATCAAAACCTTCGACATCTATTTTTATAAAACTAATCTTTTTATTATAATTTATGTTATCAAATTTATTTAATCTGTATTTTTTCTTTTTATATGTAAATTTTTTATATTTATTAGGATAATTATTTTTTATTTTTTCTAGTATATAATTTTTGCTAAAACTATTATTTAAATGAATTGATAAATTTTTATAGGATGCTTTATATAAAGTTTTCTGTTCTTTTTTGTTAGAAAGTCCTATAGGGAAAATTTTTAAGTTTTTGTAATATTTTTTTATCTTTAAAAGATAATTATTAATTAAAAATTTATCTGGCTCAAATATTAGTATCTCATTATTTCTAAATCCAATCTCTCTAAAACTTGCTGTTGATAGACCAATATTTCCACCTATATCAACAAATGTATCTCTTTCATCTTTTTGAAATAGTATTTTTAATGCAAGATAATCTTTGTCTTGAGGCAAGAGAAATTTAAATAAAATTAAATTATTGTATATTAACATCTGCAAACTTGGAATTTTTTCTAAGAATTTTACCAAACTGTATTTCGCTTTATTAAACATTAAAAATATCGATACTTAATTAAAGTCCAAATAGCTTTTAACCCATCATTAGCTACAATTTTTTTACCTTGATCGTAAGAGCGCCCATGATAATTAATGTCAATTTCGTTTATATCAATTTTTAGTAAAGAAATTTTTGTAGTTATTTCTGGGCAAAAAGAAAAACCATCTTCTTTTAGTTCAATGGATTTAAATAAATTACTATCAAACATTTTATAACATGTGTGAGCATCTGTTAAATTTTGTTTATTTATTAAATTTGATAATTTAGTTAAAAAAATATTTCCCACAATACGTAATCCATGACTGAAGTTTTGAGATTTTTTGTTTTCTAAGTTTTTTAAAACCCTCGATCCATATATTACTTTTAATTTATTTTTTTCTATTTCATGTAATAAGTTAACAATATCATTAGGATCATATTCTAAGTCAGCATCCTGAATAATTACATATTCACCTTGAACAAATTTCTGTGCACTTTTAATTGCCGCTCCCTTACCCATATTTTTATCATGAAAAATGGTTTCGTCTATTTTTTCCTTATTTTTAACAATTATCTCACGTGTTCCATCGTTTGAATTATCATCAACCAAAATTATTTGTTTGTGTATTTTTATGCTAAAAATTTTATCTATTATATTTTGAATTGTATTTATTTCATTGTAAGCAGGTATAATAATTGTTAACTTTGGTTTTTTCATTAAAAGTGATGTTTTCTATAATTTTAAATTCTTTCCTTATTGTACTATTGTTTACACCATTAGGTTTATTCTTATCAAATAAAAATAAGATTAATTTAGACTATTTCTCATCACAACTTGTATATGGATTAGTAATATTAAGTTTTTTAGCACTTTTTTTAAATTTTTTTTTTCCACTAAATAAAAACTTAAATACCTTAGTCCTTATTATTCCATTAATATTATTAATTTATAAAAAAGATATTTATTTCAATCTACAATTTTTAATATTTTTAATTTGTTCTACTTTAGTAACATCCTTGCTAATTTTAGAAAGTGACATTTATAGACCTGATGCGGGCTTATATCACTTACCCTATATAAAAATTCTTAACGATGAAAAAATAATTTTTGGATTGTCAAATTTGCATTTTAGATACGCACATATATCTATAATGCAATACCTGGCAGCAATATCAAACAACTTATTATTTAAAGATAATGGAATAGTTTTTGCTCAGGCATTAGTTGCAAGCGCTGTATTAATTAATTTTTTATATAAAATCTACACCTACAATAAAAATAAAGAATATAATTTTCATTTTTTTTACTTACTTGGAACTTTAATTTTTATTAGCTATAAAATGAACAGATATGGAGAGTATGGCAACGATGCACCATCACATTTTTTATTTTTCTTTTTAATATCTCAAATAATAATTTTAAAAAAAGATTTGGTAAAAGATATATCAAATAATTTAATATTAATTGGTTTTATTATCTTTAATAAAATAACTCTTTTAATGTGTTTGTTGTTAGGTTTTATTTATTTAAACAAAAATAATGTTCTTAAAATTTTAAAATTAAAGAGATTTTATTTTTTAACTTTTTTTACATTATTATGGATATTAAAGAATATTATTGTATCAGGTTGCATATTATATCCTGTTAAATCTCTTTGTTTTAAAGATCTTTTATGGTCAAACATTAAAGCAGTTGAAAAAGTCTCTATTGAAAATGAGGCATGAACTAAAGGCTGGCCTGATTACGCAAAAATTTTAGATCGTGAAAAAATATCACAAAAAGAATATTCTAAGAATTTTTTTTGGTTACCTTATTGGTCTGGCGGACATTTAAAAAAAATTATAAATATTTTAGCTCCGTATTGTTTATTTTTATTACTTTTAGCATTTTATATTAAAACAAAAAATCAGACGGTAAATAATATAAAAATTGACAAAAAATATTTTTATTTAATCTCAATAATGTTTTTAGCTAGTTTATTTTGGTTCATTAAAGTGCCTGTATTTAGATATGGATATTCCTATATTATAAGTCTGATATCCTTACTATTTGCATATATTTGTACAAAGCACTTTTATAATTTACAAAAAAAAATAAACAAATTTATAAATTTTTTATTAATTTTTTGTATTTTAATTATTGTATCAAAAAATGTTATCAGGATATTAAAAACCGATAATAATTATTATAATCACCCTTGGCCGAAATATTTTGCTATGAATCAAGACAATATTGATGTTGGAAATAAAAAAATAATTATAAACAAAAAAAAATTTTTTGAGCCAAAATTAAATGGGTATTGTATGTTTTCAAATTCACCATGTGGTCATCCATCAATTAATAAAGATTTAAAATTAATTACAATAAATAAATACAATATTTTATATCTAGTTAATTAAATAATAATTTTTTTTTAAAAATAAAATCTATATATTCTCTAAATTGCAATAATAAGTAAAAATGAGAGACAATATACATAGGAACCACATGTCTTGTATAAACCCATCCAATTAAGTATGGAAATAAAAATGAAACCAAAATAAGTAAATAAATTGCATCATGCTCTTTAATTTTTTTATTATATAAATTTTTAATTATAAAAAAAATACAAGTTAACAAAATTAACTTGTTTGGTATATTTGAATATCTTATAGAATTAAAATCTACACTTGAAATTGGCTGAGCGTCTTTTTTAATATTTGTAAACACTACATGAAATTTTTTTAAAGTAGCTTTTAAATACTCAAGTTTATTCTGAAAAATATAATTTTTACTTTGTTTAACAAAATAATCATTAATTTCAAATTCATCCTTTATGATAGATCCATTACCTAACTTATCTTTATGCTTTAACCACATTTTTGACTCTAGTGGATCAGGTGTTGCTAAATGATACAGATTTTTAAATTCTTTGTTACTTGATACAATTAGAGTTGAGCCACTCATTGTGCTTATTGAGATTGGTGATATAATTTTTTGTGTTTTGTAGTATCCAAATGATGCCCATGCCAAATATGCAATTAAAATAAATAAAATAGGCAATACTGAGTAAATAAAGTTAAATTTTTTTCTTAATTTAAAAAATAAATAAATAGATATTGAATAACATAAATAAATCATTGCGGCTTTTGTTAAAAAAATAGCAAATAACAAAATTGATGATATTAAAATATCCTTTTTTGTTTCTATTTTTGTTATTAATAAAAACAATGATAAAATAAAATATGATGTAAATCCCTCCTCAGGTATCAAACTTAAAGAAGTAAAAATATTATGTGGATTATAACAAAAAAGAAAAAAGCTAATAATTAAAAAATAACTTTTGTTGAATATTTTATTAACAATATAAAAAAGTATTAAAAAAAGAATTAAGTTTTTACAAAGTAAAATTATAAAATATTTGCTTGTTATAAAATTTATAATTAAAGTTATAAAAATAGGTATTAAAGGTAACCTACCCATTACGTAATCTACTTCTATTCCGTGATATCCATGTACAAAAGAAAATTCATTTTTATTTACTAAATTTTTAATAACGTCACCGAAGAAAAAATGTAGTTTATCTAGGTTAATATTTCCAATTTCATCAACATAATGAGGAAACTTATCAATTAAGATTAAATAAAAAATATAATTAAGAGCAACAAAGAAAAGAGCTATAGATAAGATTATTGAATTTTTTTTTAGCATAAATCAAACATCATTGTATATATTCTATTTTTAAATGAAAAAAAAAGTATTAATAATAGGTTCAAGCAAAAGTATCGTAAACCTATCGTATCTATTGTTCAATAAAAATACGAAGCTTTATTTCTTAGATTTTAGAAGTGTATGGAAATTAAACAAAATAGACAAGTTTGATATAATCGTTGTATCAGGTTTTCATTATAAAATATGTCACATTAATTTAAACAAATTAAAAAAATATATTAAGGACTATTATATCTTTTTATTATATCTAAAAAAAAATTGTAGAAAACTGATTTTAATTACTACTTTCTTAGATCTAAAATATTCTTTTTGTAGAGTTGTTTATTTTTATTTTATGCTTTTAAAAAAAAATAAATTATTGAAAAAAAGAGATGTTGAAATTTACAACTTTAAAAAAATAATGCCTATAAAATTTTTTAAAAATTCATTTTTAGAAAAAATATTACTATTATTTAACTTTGAAAATGCAGCAAATATTTCCAACAATTTTTCTGAATATAAAGTAAGAAAATTAAATTTAATTAAATTTTATTTTATACATTTACCTAGAAGTAGATTTATTGATAGAATGTTAAGACTATTTTAAATGATATTTGAAATTATATCAAATTTTAATAAATTATTGAGAAAGTTTCTTCTTGGAAAGTATCGACAAGAAAAAATATCATTTCAATTAACTAAAGCTATATTGAATTGTAATTCACAAAAAAAAGTAAAAATTTTAGATTTTGGATCAGGATATTTTCAGCCTTCATTAGCTAATCTGATATCAAAAAATCTGAAAAAAGAAAATATAGTGTCTCAATTTACTTGCCTAGATTTTTATAACAAAATTGCTTTAGAAAAACTAAATGTTAATGAGAACATTGTTTATAAAAATCTTGATGATTTAAAAAATATAAATCAAGAATTTGATTTTTGCATTATAGCAGATACACTTCACCATATTGATGAAGGTGTTGATGATCTAGATAATCTATCAAAAGTACTAAATACTTTAAAGCAGAAGAGTAAATATATAATTATTAAAGATCATTTTGAATATAATTTTCTATCAAGAAAACTTCTTCAAATTTTAGATTTCTTTGGCAATTATCAAAATAAAACCAATTTACCAAAAAAATATTTTACTAAAAATTCTTTTTTTAAACTTTTAGAAAAAAGTCAGTTACAGAGTATCAGCCTGATAGAAAATAAAAAATACTATCCATGGTTTTTTCTTTTTTTCAATAATTCAAAACTTCATTTCATTTCTATTTTAAAAAAAAATGATACATAAAAATATAATAATAGGTTCTGGTTTTTCATCTTTAGGTGCAATCCTTGGATTAAAAAAAAGAGGAGAGAAGTGCTTAATTATAACAGGCAAGGTTTTATTTTCGAAAACAGATCAAAATCTAATAGATTTACCATCGAGAAATTTTGAAAAATATAAAAATAATATTTATCAGTCTATTAAAAATAACAATTTGGAAATAAATACAAAAAATAACTTTATTTCATATATAGGTTTTGGAGGATTATCTAATTTATGGGGTAAAATATTTAATATAAATATTGAAGGTAATAATAAGATTAGAAATTTTCTAATTAAACAACTAAAAATAAAAACTAATCAAGAAATAAATCTTAATCATGGTCTAAAATTATTTAGGCTAACTGAACAAAAAATTACTATAAAAGAAATTTATAAGTCATTAGATAAATCTAGATTTAAAACTATTAGTTCAACAGTAAAAAAAATTAAATTTAATACTAAAAAAAAAATATTTTTAATTTATCTTTTTAACGATCAGATCCTAAAAGCTAAGAATATTTATCTTGCCTCTGGAATTTTCTCTACTCTTAAATTGCTCAATTCTCTCGACAAAAAAATATTTAGAAACAAAATACAGCTAAATCATAGTGATATGTGTTATGGGATTTGTTTCGCTTTAGAAAAAAATTTTAAAAAAAAAATAGGTAACGAATTTTTTTACTTTAATCAAAATAAGAATAATTTTGCAGGCCGCTTATCTGTTTTAAATGAAAATATTATCAATAAGTATGATATGAGCGTATTCTTTTTACTATTATATAAGTTAACAAAATTTTTTAAAATAAAGATATTGGTATTAAGTGTTTTATATAAAAGACCTGCCAACTCTTCATTAATTTTTTTTAAAAATTCAGGAATTAATATTAATGTAAAAAAGACTTTTAAAAATAGTGTAATTATTAATCAGCTTAAAAAAAGTTTAAAAAAAACTTTTAATATAAAATTTTTTATCTTTAAAAGAACACTAGTAGGTTCTGATTTCCATTACTCATGTAATATAATTAAAAATATCAATTTAAAAAATAATAATATATTTTTTAAAAATTTATTTATATTAGATAGTTCGTATTCGACAAAACACGCCTTCTTTCCTACATTTCAGATGATTTATGAGTCTTATGTAAGAACGAAAAATAAGCTTAGTATAAATAAATTTCTTAATAAAAATGTTTAATTCAATATCTATAGTATTCCCAATTTATAATGAAGAAAAAAGAGTTAAAAAAAGTCTTCAAGAAATTGATGTTTTTTTAAACAAAAAACAAATAAAAAAAATAGAAATCTTATTAATTAATGATGGCAGCACAGATAATACAATGGAACTAATTAAAAAATTTTTACATAAAACAATAAATAAGAAAAAAATTAAGATTATATCTTTAAAAAATAATAAAGGTAAAGGCTATGCTCTTATGAAGGGTGTAGAATTTGCAAAAAATGATTGGATACTTACAGCAGATATAGACCTTTCGGTCAAATTAGAACAATTAATTATTTGGAAAAAAAAATATATGCAAAAAAATTTACTAGTTTATTTTGGATCAAGATCTCACAAGTACTCAATAATAAAAAAAAATATATTTAGGAATATATTAGGAATAATTTTTCAAATTTTTATTTATTTTCTTTTTAGATTAAACATAACTGACACTCAATGTGGATTTAAATTATATAAAAAACATGTCGCAAAAAAAGTTTTTAATAATTTGCTTGAAAAAGGATATGTTCATGATGTTGAAGTAGCTTACAAATGTCTAAAAAAAGAATATGAGATAAAAGAACTTCCAATTACATGGAAACATAAATCTAACGGAAAAGTTAATATTTTTATAGATCCATTTAAGATGTTGTTTGCTCTTCTAAGGTTGAAAGTTAAATTAGGTTTTTAATAGCAAATTATTTTTATAAAATATCAACTTATATTTATTAAACTTTTTTTTGATATTTTATTTTTTAAAAGCATTTCTCTGATTTTCTGTAAATCTTTGGCCATATTATTTGTATTTATCTTATCATTGCACTCCATTATTTTTTTGTGATTAGTTTTTGTCAAATTATGTCCAAGAGCTAATTCTTCTGAAATTTTTTCGCCTTTTTTTAATCCAATAATTTTGATTTCCAAATCACCACTTTTATTTATCTTATTTTTTATAGTGTTTCCGCTTAAACGAATAATTCTTTTGGCAATTTGGTATATATTTATTTGTTCACCCATTTCCAAGGCAAAGATCTTTACACCTTTTTTATTCAGAAATGACGCATTTATTACTAATTGTACAGCTTCAGATATAGACATAAAATATCTTTTAGCTTTTTTGCTTGTTACGGTTAATGGACTTCTACTTGCCACCTGACTAAGAAATAATGGAATAACAGAGCCACTAGAGCCTATCACATTTCCAAATCTAACAATTGTGAAATTAGTTTTTATTTTAAGTTTATATTTATCATAAAAATATTTTACTAATTTTTCTCCAAATTTTTTTGAAATACCAAGTATACTTTTTGGATTTACTGCTTTATCAGAGCTTATAAATATAAAATTTTTTATTTTTTTATTAATTGCAAAATTAATTATTTTTTGGGTACCAAATATATTATTTTTTATCATAGAGTAAGGGTTTTCTTCACCAAAATTAACATGCTTGTAAGCAGCTGCATGGTAAATCTCATCAATATTTTTGGATTTAAAATAATTTTCAAGAAAATATTCATCATTACAATCTCCTAAAATTGGCTGCAAAATTTTATTATTAATTTTTTTTTCTCTAAGCTTATTTAATAAATTAAAGAGATTAATTTCGGATAGTTCCAACATAAAAATTTTTTTTGGTTTATGTTTCAGAATTTCAATACATAATTCACTCCCAATTGAACCACCAGCACCCGTAACCAGAATATCTTTATTCTTAATTTTTTTTTCTAATATTTCTTTTTTTACAATTATTTTTGGTCTGTTAATAATATTAAAAAAATTTAGATTAGAGATAATTGATTGATTTAAAAATTGGTTTAAATAATTTTGATTATCAGTCAATTTCTTAATTCTTATATTTTTATTTTCATATTCATCAAATAAATTGGATATTTCATTCTCTGATATACTCTTATTGCCAATGATTATTTCATCAATCTCATAATTTTTAATTACATAATCTAAATCACTTTTTTTGAAAATTTTTATTCCATTAAATTCTCTCCTTTTGTGTAAATTATTTGTATCAATCAAGGCTTTTATAATTCCATTATTTGGATTTTGTCTTATATTTTTTATTAATTCGATATTAAATTTATCTAATCCTAAAATTAAAATTCTTTTTTTTTTAATTATTAAGCTTGTATTTAGATTTATTAAAAAATTTAAAAAAACTCGATGTGATAATATAAAAATTCCTATAATTATAGGTGCTATAAATGATATTGATCTTGGGTAATATAAAGTTTTATAAAGAAAGAAATTTATTGGGATTAAAATAATAAAACACCATAAAACTGAAATTATAATTTTTTTTATTGAGAAATAATCAAAATATCTAATTAAAATTTGATAAATATTATTTACATAAAATACTAAGTAAAAAGTGCTTAAAAATAATAAGTAAACCCAAATGTCTATTTCTAAAAAAGAATAAATTTTTTCGTGTCTCAAAGAATACGATGCAACAATTGCAAATGTAATAATAATGAAATCAGAAATTATTAAAAAAAATTTTTTTTTATAATTTCCGAGCTTATTTAAATTATATCTAATCATAAATAAACCATTAGTGTGATACACCTGCTCTATTAAAAACGATTTTAATTGTTTTTAGAATAATTTTAACATCCAATAAAAAACTTCTTTTTTTCATATAAAATAATTCAAAATTCAATTTCTCCTCATCAGAAATAAAATCTCTACCACTTATTTGTGCATAACCTGTAATACCAGGTAATATCTTATCTATACCAAGTTTTTTTCGTTTTTTAATTAGACTTGTTTGTGATGGCAAAGCTGGTCTTGGGCCTACAATAGCCATTTGGCCATTAATTACAGATATAAATTGAGGGATTTCGTCAATACTTAATTTTCTTAATATATTACCTAATCTTGTTATTTTAGATTGATGATTTTCTAATTTTGCAGATTCTACAATTTCAGTATTTGCAAACATCGTTCTAAATTTAATCATTTTAAAATTTTTATTATTCCGACCAACTCTTTCTGAAATAAAAAAAATTGGACCGTTTGTGTCGAATTTAATTAAAATAGATACAATTAACATTAAGGGTAATGAAATTAAAAAAAAAATTAAACCTAAAATTAAGTTAGAAAATCTATTCAATCTTTTTACCTTTTTTAATAAAAATTATATAAAGAATTAAATAAGTTAAAATTGTTAAAAATAATATATTTAACTTATTTTCAATTATATAAAATAAAACAATATTCAATAAAATACATACTTGTATTATTAAAAAAGTCTGAAATTTGTTTATCTTTTTTTGAATTAAATGATGTATATGGTTTCTGTCAGGGCTAAATGGATTTTTTCCTTTAAAAATTCTTACAACAAAAAGTCTAAACATATCTAGCCCAGGGAATGATAAAATTATAAATATTTCATCAGCTGTAAACTCTTGGTTTAAATTGTATGATTTAATTATTATAAATGAAATAAGAAATGCTAAAATGTGCGTCCCACTATCTCCTAAAAAAATTTTATTCAAAAAGTTAAAATATAAAAATATAGTTAGACTACAAATTAGAATTAAACTAATAAAAATATAAATATCTTTTAGTAAAAAAATTGCAAAAATAACAATACAATAAGCTCCTGTTTGGAGATTAATTCCGTCAAACATATTTATTGCATTAATAAAAAGCAAAACACACAAAATAGTAAATAAATGTGAAAAGTTATTTAGATATATTGGATTTTCGATAAATGAAAAAGTTAATTGTTTAATGACTAAATTATCATCAACAAGTGTTAAAAATAATAAAATAAAAAAATTTAAAAATAATTTTTTATTTGCACTTAAATTATACTTGTCGTCAAAAATTCCAATACAGAAAAAAAATAATAACCCAGTAAAAAATGATAAATATTCACGTTTACTACCTATTTCTTGAAAATAATTTAAAATAAAAAAATAATCTAAAATAACAAAAAAAACTAAATTGTAGATTATTAAAATCCCGCCAAATAAAGGAGTTTCATGATTATGAAATTTCCTAACTTTATCAGGATGATCGTTTAAATTTATGAAATTTACTAATTTGTTATAAAAAAAAACTATTGGAATATTAATCAATACAAACAATAGAATAGTTTTTTCATACATAAAATTTATTATTCTTGATAGTATATATTAAAAATCCCAGTGGATAATACATTATAATCGAAAGCCAATTATTAAAAAAATTACCAGATGGTAAGATTGGAAATAATGTAATAAAATACGTTGATAATAAGCACAATCCTAAATCAGTTATAAATTGTTTTTTGTACCTAAGTTGAAAATAAAGATTTTTAAGGTACAAAAATATAATGTATAAAAAAATTGTTGTTAAAAAGAAGAAGCCTATAAGTCCACTTTCTGACAACATTTGTGCATAAAAATTATGTGGGTGTGTAGTACATGCATTGGGTGCAACAAAATTTTCCTCTTTTGCACAATAGTACCTAAACATTTTCGCTCCATGTCCAAATATTGGTTTTTCTTTAAACATATTTAGTGCAATTAAATAATGACCTTCATATGTTTTGCTAAACAACACCATTCTTTCGCTGTTTTCACTAAAACCAAGTTGATTAATTGTAGTATCAATCATTCTATGTTTGATTTTTTCACTTGCAGAAATTACAATTATAAAAGTAATTGAAGTAATAATAATTGGTATTAATAATAATTTCCTCAAATTAAAAGATGACGAGAATAAAAATATTATTAACAAAATAAATAATGCTAAAGATGTTCTTTCGCCACTTAATACAACAACAACAAAAGAGGCAATAACCATAGATATTAATAGAAACCTTTTTGTATTAATTGAATTATTAAAACACAATATGGTTAAAAAAATTGTCAACGGCAATAGTCTTATTGAATAACTACCTAAAACTTCATCTTTTCCAAAAAAACTTGTAATTCTAAAATTTAAAGTATTTTCAACTGTAAAACCAAATATATTTTCATTAAATTTTAACTGATAGATGCTATCGAAAAATAAAGCTAAATAAGTAAATAATAATAGATACAATATATATATTAATAAGTATTTTTTTTCTTCAATCAAAACAGATGTAGCTAAAGCAAATAATCCAAAACGAATATAAAATAAACTACTTTGTATTGAACTTGTATTTAATGAAAAAATTGAGACTGCTACAATTATTAAACAAAAAACTAAAAATAAATATGAAGTTTTATTCTTAATAAGCTCATATTTCTTATTAAAATATGTCAATAGAATAAAGTTAATGACTATTACCACTAAAAATAAATCTGGAATAAAAGGACCAGATATCAAAGATATAGGGATTAATAAAAAAAGAATAAATGAAAAATTCACTATCTTATGTTGAAAATTTATTGTCATTATTTATAGATATATTGAATTAATTTTAATGGAAATCTTAAAATTACTAAAAACCAATTTGTATATAAATTATTATCTTTAAAAGATTTAATTATTTCTTTAGATGAAATAAAGTTACTTTTTAGTGTTTTTGAACTTTTTCCACCAGACCGCATTAAAACGAAATTTTCATTTATAATTTTAAATAATAAATTTTTCTTTAGAAAAATTCTAACGAAAAACTCAAAATCACCCGCTATTTTATATTCATTTTTATAGAGACCATATTTATTGTAAATTTCTTTTCTAAAAAAGGTTGAAGGATGAGGTGGAGAATAGCCAAGATAAAGCATCCATTTTTTAAAAAAATTTGCTTTATAACATCTTATATTTTTTTTTAGATCGTTTTTAGTGATTATTGTATTTCCTATTAAGCATTCAAGCTTAGGATTTGAATTAAAATAGGACATAATTTTTAGAGTAGTTGTATTTTCATAAAAAATATCATCTGAATGTAATACAGATATTACAGAACCAGTTGAATATTTTATGCCTTTATTAATAGCATCATATATGCCTTTGTCTTTTTCAGATTTAAAGATATTAATATTTTTTTTGTATTTATTAATTATTTTAATTGTGTCATCAGTTGATCCACCATCAATTATTATATATTCATAATTTTTATAAGTTTGAGATATTGTTGATTTGATTGTATTTTCTATTGTTTTTTGACTGTTATAACAAACAGTAATAATTGAAATTTTCATAGTTATCGACTTATAATATAATTACCAATAACTAATAAATCCATATCTGTTCGATCAAAACAATTAAATGCTTCTTCTGGTGTATTTACTATAGGCTCATTTTCATTGAAAGATGTATTTAAAATTATAGGAATACCAGTTAATTTATAAAAAGAATTAATTAAGTTATAGTATTTTAAATTATTAACTTTTTTAATTGTTTGAAGTCTTCCTGTGCCATCAATATGTGTAATACCTGGTAGTAAAGTACGTTTATCTTTTTTTATTGGATATACTTCAGACATAAATGGGACTTCATTTTCAATTTCAAACCAATCTTGAGTTTTTTCAAAAAGAATTGATGGGGCAAATGGTCTAAAACTCTCTCTTCTTTTTATTTTAGAATTTATGATATCTTTGATATTTGGATTTCTCGCATCAGCAATTATAGATCTGTTACCTAAAGCTCTAGGACCCCATTCTGTTTTATTCTGAAACCATCCAATAATTTTTGACTCGGTTAATTTTTTTGAAATTATATTACTAATCTCTTCATCATTAAAAAAACTTACTTGATATTTTTTTATATTTGAATTTTTATCAATAAATTTTTCTATTTCTTTGTTTTCAAATTTGGGACCAAGATAAGCATAATTTTTAACGTTAATTTTTTTCTTTAAATTTTTACTAACATGAACACATGCAGACCCTATAGCTCCACCAGCATCACCAGGATTTGGGGAAATATAAATTTTTTTAAAAGATGTATTTTTAATTATTTTTCCATTTGCAACAGAGTTCATTGCACAACCTCCTGAAAGAGATAAATTTTCACATTTATATTTTTCATATAAATTATTTAGTACTGTGAAAAATACATTTTCATAAACGACCTGAGTAGATTTTGCTAAATCCATGTGATCTTGAGTAATCTTTTCATTTTTTTTTCTATCTTGACCCAATAAATCAATTAATTTATTTGAATATAAATCCCTATAGATAGCTTGACCATTATTATTTATTGTTAAAATTTTTTTTTTATGATGAGAGAAATACTCAAGATTTAATTCAAAACCCTCTTTTTTTTTTTTTTATAAGTTTATTTATTAAATCAACATATTTAGGTTTTCCGTAAGAGGATAATCCCATAACTTTATATTCATCACCATAATTTTTAAATCCTAAAAATTGTGTCATTGCTTGATAAAATATTCCTAAGGAGTGAGGAAAATAAATTTTTTTATCGATCTTTAAATCTTTATTTTTAGAAAAACCCCAGCCGCAACTGGCAAAATCTCCAAAACCATCTACCGATAAATTCACACATTCATCAAATTCATTAAAAAATAAAGAAGAAGCTATGTGTGACTCATGATGATCAATAAACTTTATTTCACCAGAAAATTTTTTGTTGTTGTCAATTTTATTAACATATTGTTTTAAATTATATTTTTTTGACGAGTTTTTTATACTGCCAAATGCGACGGGTAGAGATTTTAAATTTTTAGATATAAAAAAAATTTTATGCCACAACGAACTTAGTGGATTAGTGTTAACAGTAATAAAATCTATTTGAGATATATCTAAATCTTTTTTTTTAAGACAAAAATTTATAGAATTGTAAGGAAATATCGTTGTGTGCTTTACTCTTGTAAATCTTTCTTCCTCTACTGCAGCAATTAATATACCATTTTCAAAAATACAAGCAGATGAGTCTGAATGAAGAAAGTTTAAACCTAATGTATATGTCATGTATTTTCCAACGTGTGGGTGTGATTAATACAATTTTTATAGATATCTGGAAGCCATTTAATTAGCAAATCTGTAGAAAAATTTTCTTTGCTATATAATTGAATTTTGTGAGATAAATTTTTTAATTCATCACGTTTATGATAAAATTTAACTAATTCAGAATAATATGATTGGGCTGATTTACCATTAATAATTTTGATAAAATCCTGGTTTTGATTATCAGAAATAAATTTGCATTCTTTTGATATCACTACAGGTTTTCCCGAAGCCAAAGCTTCTTTAATAGCAACAGAGTCAGCTTCATCTTCTGATGGTAAAATAAAAATATCAATCTCTCTAAATAAAGAATTTTTTTGATCTATGGAATTAATTGAATTTCTAATTTCAACAAATTTATCTACATCAAGTTGTTTAATTTTGTCTTTTAATTTTTCTAAATTTTTTTTGTTACTTGGGCCAACTATTAAAAACTTAACGTTGTTAACATTATTTGTCTTAAAAATATTAGCAATTTCTGGTACTTTTAAGAAGTTTTTTTTCTTATCTAATCTGCCAAAAAACAGAATCTTGAAAATAGAGTCTTTATTTCTTGATATATTAAATTTTGAAATATCTATACAATTTTGATTTATTGTGTAAGGAATTTTTTTTATATTTATAAATTTAGAAGCTTCCTCTTTTTCTTGATTGCTCAAAAAATGTATTAAGCTAATAGAATTAATATTTTTACGAAAAAATTTTATATAAATTAATTTCACAATATAATTTTTTTTCATTGACCATTTATTGAGATTTCCATGTAAACTCAAAACACATGGTATCGATAATAATTCTGCAGTTTTAAGAATTATGATTGAATTTAAATTAAATAAATTGTGAATATGAATTAAATCAAATCTATTTAAAAAAAATTTAAATCTTTTTTTCCTAAATAAATACGGAAATAGAAAATTTTTATCAATCGGAAATAACCTCATATAAAAAGACTTTTTTTTAAGTGAATTTTTATGATCAATTGCAACTCGGTATGGTCCACCAGCTGAACTATCTTTGTAAGTTAATGAGAAAATTTTAATCATGTCGATAAATTCCTTGATATAGTTCAAAATATCTATTTTGAATACGGTCCCAAAAAAACTCTTCACTAAAATTTATTGCATTGATTGATCTTTTTTCAAATTCCTCTTTTGAAAGACTAAGAATATTTTTTAAATTACTTTCCATATCCTTTAAATCACTATCAATGATCCAACCAACATTTTTTTTCTCTATTATTTGCCAGGGTGTTGAGTTTGTTGTCAACACTGGTAAGCCAAATTGCATAGCCTCCAAAATAACATATCCAAAATTTTCACTTTTGCTTGGTAATATGAAGAGGTCATAATCTTGAAATATTTTATCTTTATTTTTAAATACTGGTTCAAACAATAAAATTGATTTATTTTTTTTTATTTTTTCATTAATTTTTTTTTTTAAAATTATCGTAGTCTGGACCATAAATATGTAATTCCCACTCACTATTATCAATTTTTAACCATGTTTCTACTAATTCAGAAATTCCTTTTTTTTTATGTAATCTAGAAAAAAATAATGCTTTTTTCTTTTTTCCTTGGAAAATCTTTTTTTTTTGGATGGCTATTTTATTTGTTCCATGTGGAATCTTTATTATATTTTTATTAGAACAAATTTTTTTTAAATTTTCTT
>MDTG01369733.1_pt1 | contig 18449 bp, 18 predicted proteins | sample 811421 | NCBI WGS metagenome assembly MDTG01 (sample SAMN05326645, study PRJNA326480) | marine metagenome | isolation source: seawater | place: Pacific Ocean: South East | collected 2011 | reverse complement strand
CACAAAAAATCACCGTTTTGTGGTTGAAAGAATATCTTTCCCATAAAAATTATTTTTCGATTTTTTTTAATCTGATTTCCATTTGGTATTATCGGTAGAATTTGAAATATTTTTTTTTCTTTTTCTATTATTGGGTTATTCATATTTACGTAATTATTTTTTAAGTTTTGAAATCTTTTTTTCACCTTCAAACTAGTTCCACTAAACCAAATATTTACAGAATTTTTTTCATTCTTTAAAAAGGGGTCCCCATCTACTGATATAAATTTTCCTAATTTCATAAAATATAAAATTCTTCCAAAAATTGACTTTATTCGCCCTGATAATGAAATTAATTTAATATTGCCATAAGTATTTGATTTTCCAAAATTTCCAATTGTGGATTTTCTATAATTATTTCTGAAAATTAAAAAAATATATTTTTTGTTAATCATTTTTTATAAAAACGTTTATCAATTTTTTTCACTCGTTTATCCCATGTATATTCTAAAGCAGTTTTAAGAGCATTTTTTCTAAGATAATTAAATTTTTTTTTTTTCATTGATAAGTCATTCATTAAGCTAACCCATGACTCAAAATTATTATTATTCGGCATTAAACAATTAAAATTATTTCTTAAAATATGAGAATAAACTTTTAAATTAGATGCAATAATAATTTTTCCTGAAGCTAAGTAATCAAACATTTTAAGGGGAGACATGAAATTTGAAACTTCTAAATTTTTTGAGTTCACTGAAACCCTATTTAAATATGGGAGCAACAAAAACTTTGAACTCATTAAAATTCGAGGAATAGATCTGTAACTTTTAAAATTGTGCATATACAAATTCTTTAAACCATCAATTTTATTTTTATTTAAACTACGATCAATAGATTTCACATCCCCAAAAACGTGAAACTTTTTTTCGGGGAAATAATTTGCAAGTTCAACAATTCTCTCTAAACCTTTTCCCTTAAATAAACTTCCAACATAACAATATTCGTATTTAACTTTTAATCTTTTAAATTTAAAATCGCTTAAATCACATGCATCATCAAGAATAATTCCTTTTTCAATTTTTAATTCTTTTTTAATATTTTTATGTAAGAATATATAATCTAAATCTCTATCTAATTTTAGCAGTCTATATAAATAGAAAACATAACTACTTAATCCTTTTGGTGGGTGGTGTAATTCAAGAATATTTTTAATTCCAAATAAAGATAAAGTTAGACTTGGGATTAAACCTCTTGAAATAATTAGTGATCTTTTATCAACATTTTTTAAAACATAGAATGAGAATAATAGTCTTATAAAAAAATTGTTTTTCTCATTTTTTAAGTAAGAGTAAATTCTGAATCTTCTTTTTAATATATACTCTTTTTTAAATTTTAAAAAAGATTTATTATTCGATATTACAAATAAGTGAGTTTCAAATTTTTTGGAAAAAGAATCGCAAATTTTTAAAACATGTTGTGCATATCCAGAATTACTTGGAAGACATAATTCTGAAATATAGGTTATTTTTTTCATTTAATTTTTTTACAACTACAATGAATTCCGCAATAATAATTTATAAAGTCTTTTGAAAACAATTTAAAAATGAAATTGATTGAAATTAATAGAATTGCAAAAGGATATTTTATAATACTCAGTTTTAAATATTTGAATAAAATTTCGGAAATAACGCTTGCTTGGCCAGTTGCTATAAGAGTTACCTGTGCTTTAAAACCATTTTCCTTTAAAAATTTTGTCAAATATGTATGAGTTAATCTCTGGTAATCTTTTGGATCATCATGATATCTGAACATAAATGGGACAAATAATTCTAATCTACCTCCCTTTATCAAACTTTTATTTATAGATTTTATTAAAAGATCCTTATTATAAATATGCTCTAAAACATTAAAAAGGACAATAGATCTAAATTTTTTTTTTAAAGTGAACTTTTTCTCTAGATCTAACCTAGTAACATTTTTATTTAAATTAAAAAAATCGTAATTCTTAACATAACTATTATCTTTGCAGATAAATTGTATGTACTCACTTTTTTTTCCACTTCCTATATTTGCTATTGGTTGTTTAATTTTAATCTTTTTTTTTAAAAAAAGATTATGAGTAGCTCTCATAAAGGAGTTCCCTTTTATTATTTGTTTGAAAAGAAACATTTGATCACTCAATTTTAATGATATGTTGAAAAAATGTATTTTGTTTGTTTCCATATGATTTTCAGCCCCCATATATTAGACAGTGGACATTTTTTTTAAGTAAATCATTGTAAAATTAATGGTATTAACCTTGTATAGATTTATTCTACGAAATACAATTAAATATAAAATGATTAAAATTTTCAGCAAATTAAAAAGTATTTTTATCATCTTAATTATCACTTTAATGCTTATTGAGATTTTGTCTTTATTGTTTACTAAGATGAAAATATTAAAATTCTATAATATTCCAACTTATACGTTAGATAAAAAAGAAAGCTGGTTTTCAAAAGATAAAGATTTAGGAGTTTGGCATAAGAAGAATTTTACATTTACTGAGAAAACATCCTGTTACAAAGTCAAATATAAAAGTAATGATGTTGGTGCTAGATCTGAAATTGACTACTTAAAATTAAAGAGAGACAATAATGTGTTTATAATTGGAGATAGTTTTGTTGAGGGATACGGAGCAAATTATAACGAAATTTTTTCTGAACTTATTACAAAAAATACAAAAAAAACTGGGTTGAATTTTGGTTCCTCTGGTCATTTTGGGCCTGTGCAATATTACTTGGTTTACAAAAAATTTCATAATCTAATACCTCATAATGAATTGATAATTTTCTTTTTACCTGCAAATGACTTTTTAGATAATTCAACTAGAAACCCATTATACAAATCAAAAATTTATAGACCTTATTTTAAAAAAAAAGATGGAAATTATAGAATTTTCTATCCCAAAGAGGAGATCGCTCAAGTAACGGAAAAAAGATCTTTTGTAAGATTGGTAAAAGATATATTAATTAATTACACCTATACATCAAATACACTTAGAACAATAAGTTATACATTATTTTATAGTTCCAAAATTGATAGAGAATATGACGTTTTTAAAGGTTATTTTCATGAAAATGAGGAAGAAGTTGATTCTTCACTTCATTATATTCAAAAAATAATTGATTTAGCGGGCAACATAAAAAAAACAATCATACTTATACCAAGTGTTGACGATTTAGAAAAAATCTATGTGAATAATTTGGATTATAAAGAATTATATTGGTTTAAAAATTTTGAGAAATTTTCTAAAATAAATAATTTAAAATTAATTGATTTGGCAAGTTTTGAAGATACTTATTTAATTAAGAAAGGATATTATCAATCTTTTTTTAATAAATGTGACAAACATTGGAATAAAAAAGGTCACAAATTTGCTTTTTCAAAATATTTTGAAACTTTATAATTTAAAGAAGATTTTATAAATTTTTCTTAAAAAATTTTTAACAGTGAACCTTCTAGATTTAATTTTTTTGCAATCTTTCAATCCATTGTCGTTGAGTCTCCGTATTTTGGCAATTCCAGTGCCAACAAAAGAAAATTCTAAATCAATATTTTCATGATTTTCGTTATAAATTTCTAAAATTTTATCAAATGTTTCTTGATTATTTATTTCTTGAGAAAAATTGTTTTTTTCTCGAGAATGCAAATATGGTAATAGGGAAGTATCGTCTACAAAAAATAATCCATTGCTTTTAAGATATTTGAAGTAATGAAATAAAATTTTTTTCACATGATCTGCTTTATGAATTGTATCTAAATAAATTACATCAAATTTTTTATTTTTAATAAATTTTTCTATTTCCAAAAAGTTATCATCCCTCGTGTTAATAAAAGTCCATTTTTTTGAGTTAAAATTTTTAGAGTTTGCATTAGTATCTATTGAAATAAGTTCGCCTTGGTTTTTTTCACAAAGTTCTAAAAAAAGTTCTGTAGAAACTCCTCTTTCGCTTACTCCAAACTCTAGTATTTTAATATCTTTTTTATTTATTAAATTATTATAAATAAAATCAAAAAATTTTCTTTTATGTCTATCCGTTTCAATATTTTGGTTCATTATTTACATCTCTACTTTTTTATTAAAGAACTTTGAAATTTTGGTGTTATGACTTATACATATAAATGTTTTATTATCATAAAATTTTTTGATATTTTGGTAGATCTTATTTTCTGTTTTCTCATCAAGAGCATTGGTTGCTTCATCAAAAATGATCAAAGGTGTATCTCTATATAAAGCCCTTGCAATTCCTATTCTTTGTTTTTGACCACCAGACATATTTTGACCATCTAATGATAAAATATAATCTAAATTATTTTTTCTGTTTTTAATGAACTTTTCAAGGTCTGCACATTTAATTGCTAATTTAAGCTTATCTTGATCTATTTTTTCATTTGATGTCTTATTTATAATATTTTCTAAAATTGAGGCTTCAAATATAAAAATATCTTGTGGTACAATGGAGAAATAGTCTCTTATTTTTTCTAGTTCATTCTTTTTAACTTTTCTTTTATTTAAGAATATATCTCCATTAAAATTATCATTTAAACCTGAGATTATTTCAACTAAAGATGTTTTTCCGGTTCCTGTTTTGCCTTTAATCAAAATCTTATCTTTAGATTTAATTGTCAAACTAATATTTTTAAAAATGGTCTTTCTATCAATTTTATAATTTATTTTTTTAATTCCTAACTCACGGAAATCATTAAGCTCTATTTTTTTTCTTTTGGTAATTTTTTCCTTTTTCGAATTTTTAACTTTCTTTATATAGTTAAGCGCATCAATTAAAGGATTGTGAAGATAAAGAATTTTTTGATAATTGACAAAAATTTGGTTTAAACTTGTAATTAATTTCTGTGCACCAAATGAAATTGCAACAATTTTGGATAAGTGGTTTTCAAAATTATTGTTAGCGCTTAATTGAAAAATAATTATTGCAACAAATACAAATAACAAAGTGATAAAAAAATTTGATGCAAGTGCAGGTATCCATTTTGTTTTTATATTAGATGAAGCCCAATCAAATATGGCTATTCTAAAATTTCTTATGTAAAATTTATGTATCTTATTTAAAATAATATTCTTAAAATAATTAAAAGAATAATTTAAAATTCTAAATTTAATATCTGTGCTAATTGCATTTTTTTTGCTTTCAGTTTGTATCAACCTTTTGGTAAATAGATTTACTGTTGTATAATATGCTAATGTAAATATTCCTAATATACTTATTATGTAAGGGTCTATGAAAAATAAACTTGAAATAATTAATGCAGAGAATATCAAGTGACAAATTATAAGTAATGATGAATGAAGTACCTTAAAGATGGTTTGAACTTTTTCAAAATTTGATAAAGTTTCGTTGATATTTAATTTTTTTCTGAAATTTAAGCTTGAGTAATTAATCTTTTCAAAAGTTAAGTTTTTTAAGTCATAGTCAGTAAGGTAAGATATCTTAATATTTATATAATACATAATAAATCTTAAAAACGCGGACGCTATTATTGAAATTATAAATATAATGGTGACAAATATTTTGATCTCATCTTCCGAATAATTATTTAGTTCCAAAAAAGAAAAATTTAAAAAGGATAATATTTCTAAATACTTTGTAACTGATCTTGGATCTAACAAAATATCTATGAAAGGCATTATTGCACCAATAGAAATAACTTCAAAAACTCCTGAAAATATTGATAGTACAAATAAAATAATTATTTGGATCTTTCTTACAGGTATAAGCAAATGCCAAATATCAAAAATGCGTTTAAAAATATTTCTTTTTGATTTCATAATAAAAATTATTATTTAGGTTTCGGTAAAAAAATTCCTGAATTATTTGAAAAAATAGTAATTCCGTCAAATACAGGATAAAGACGACAAGAATCCTTACAATAATAAAAGTTTTTTATTTTGGTTAGATTTTTTCCATTTATTGGATCTATGAATTTTAATTTTGAGGTGTTTTTAGAATTGTTCTTTTTAATTATAAAAATAGATGACGGATTATTTGAATTTATATGAAAGTTTTTTTTTACAATTTTATAGTTATATTTTTGTTTTTTTAGGAAACTAGGGATGTTCTTAATATATCTAAAATAATCCATTCTTTTTTTTTGGTACGAGTTTCCAATCTCATAGTGAGGTTCCATTAAACAAAGACCTAATTTGCTTACTCTATAAAGTTCTTTAATTATACTTTTCATACTTTTTCTATTTGACTCAATTGCATGACAAGTTATTACAACGTCAATAGAATTATCAGGTAAAGGGATTCTCATATTATCAATTGTGAAAGTTTCCAAGTCGATTTTATTTTTTAAAATTTTAGAATTGTAAAAATTTTTTCCTAAAAAAAGTCTATTTAAAGATAAGTCACACGCAAAATATTTGATTTTACTTTTTCTCTTAAGATAATCTATAACATACATAAATCTTGTTAATTCGCCTGTGCCAAAATCTAAAATGGAATTAATATTTCTAAAATTATCTGTTAAAGTTTTATTAAAAAAATTGAATACTTTTTTATCAATTTTTTTAAGTTTAATTAATTTTTTAATATAAGATCCAGATTGTAAATCGTACGAAAGTTGTATTTTTTTTGGATTAGAAATTTTTTTTTTATTTAGGAATATTTGAATATTTCTCTTTTTTTTGTAAGCAATTTTCAGAGACTTATATAAATTAGAAATTGTTAAGATATCTTTATCTTTTATCATGAATTATAAAATTTTAATCTTAAGATTTTTCATATTAAATTGAGATATTATATTTTTTTGAACATAAAAAATATTGTTCTGGGGACTTATATTTTTTATTTATTAAATTCGTTAGATCTAAAACTCTAATTTTTCTCGTTTTTAAATAATTCATAAAATTTGAAGTTAAAGAAAAGAGATGTTGTTTCTCAAGCTCCTCATTTGTATGACAGTAAATCAAGACATATTTACTGGATTTTAGTGCATAATCTAATATTAATTTGGGTTGATGTGTATGATCTAAAGTGTGAAATATACCAAATAAATCAAAATTGGGTTTTTTTTTATTATTTGGGATTTTTTTAACATTAATATCAAATAATCCTGATGCTAATGTTTTGCTATTTACTGATTTATAATTATCATTATAAAGCCAACTTAAATGAGAATTATCAACAAAAAGAGTTTTATTAATCTTGTTGTTTTTTTTTGATTTTTTTAACTTCAATTTTTTTAGATCTTTAAAATACTTTCGAGCTAATATATTTTTATTTTTTATTTGATTTTTATTGAAACCTACTAATTGCCTAATTGACAGATATTTAAGTGAAGAATTAAGTATTTTTTTAAAAAAATTAGCTTTATTAGTTTTGTACTCCTCATAGAAAAAATTAATCATTAAGCCCATAAATGGACTATTAAATTCAGCATAATTTTTAATTTTAATCTTATCATTTAAAATAGAAAATAAATTTCCATGATCAGGTTTTTTCCCTTTATTAAAAAAATTCAAAATATTTGACCAATTTCTATTATGTTGCCCATATATTTGATTAAATATTTTGAATGAGTCATCATAGCTAAACCATGGATTATTTTGTATTATGTTACATTTTTGGCATCTATAAACTTTCATTTTTAAAAAAAAACTATCTTTTAAATTAAAATCATTTTGTATCGCTTTTGTGTAAAAGTTATGACGAAACTCTTGATTATAATTAATCTTTAAATTAGGAGAATTACAAAAAATGCATCTATTATATTTTTTAAGTTTCATTATTTAATTTTAATACTAAAAATTCAAAAAAAATATGTTTCCTCTATTTAAAATTGTATTTTTGCCAATTATATATAAATTTATCATTGATCTTACTGGCAAATCTTCCTTGATAATAATCCCTATTAAGTAACTCTACTTGAGATAAATCCCTTTTTTCTACCCCAAGAATTGTTTTAATATTTTTGATTTTTTTCAATCTTGATTTCAATTCATTTTTATTTTCTTTAGATAAATTTACAAGTTTTTTAAGTTGATTAAAATTTACGGAAACAACTCCATCTTTAGTCTTTTTCTTCTCTAAAATAGTAAAATGTCTTTCAATCACATCGACGCCCTTAGATAGAGCAATTAATGCTAAAACATTTCCATATTTATCTGGATTTGAATGATCGCTAAAGCCAACTTTATTGTTAATTCTCCTCAAAAAATTTATTCTATTCATGTTAGCTACCTCAGGCGTAGTAGGATAAATTGATATACAGTGTAACAAAATAAGTTTCTTTTTTTTTAGTATTTGTTTAGCCCTTAAAATTTCACTGTCAAAGGTTGCTCCAGTTGATACATAAATTGTTTCAAATTTAGATTTAGATAAATCTTTTAATAGTTCTGATGAAGCACAGTCAAAACTAGCAACCTTGATAGCATTCATTTTCAATTTTTCCAAAAACTTCAGTCTATTTCTTGTAAAAATTGTACTTAACGGTTCAATTTTATATTTTTTACAAAGTTCTACAAAATAAAAATGATCATCGTTACTTAAATCTAAAGGTCTCAACCTTTTAATTTCATCCCTGAAAGGCCTTTTAATTACTCTAATTTTCCCTCCCTCAATCAAACCTTCATCAAATCTTTTCCTATGAGTAAGATCTCTTGATTGCATCGACTGAATTTTACAATATGTAGCTCCTGCTTCAGATGCTGCTGAAACCATTTCATCCAACAACTTTTTATCTCCCATATGATTTTGACAAAGTTCGGCAATTATTTTGGTCATATAATATTTTTTAATGAAAAATTTAAGATAAGCAAGAAATTATTATTTTACTTGCTTGATCGGAACCGTTACCTTTAAATTTATATCTTAAAAAGATTTTATTTATTTTACTCAATTTATAATTTCTAAAATAATCAATCTTTTTTTTAAAAAAATTTGTAAAAAATTCTCTATTAATTGGGTATGACAAACCCTTTTTAACTAAAAAACTAATATTTTTTTTTACCTCAATATTTTGTGTTTCATTATACAAAATAGTCGGCTTTTTAAGAATTAAACATTCAGTAATTGTATTAAATCCACCTCTTGCAATTAAAAAATCACATTGAGGAATATATTTATGAATTTTCTTTAAGTCTTTTTCAATTTTACAGTTTTTAATTTTTTTTATATTTTTAAGTTGATTTGAGTTAAAAGAATTTGCGCTAATTATGAATTTTAAATCATTAAATTCTTTAAGATACTTTATTATCTTTAATATTTTAGTGCTCAAAACTCTTGATCCATTATCCATAATTATACATTGAGATTTTTTTTTTCTTTTTAATAGTGGAAATCTCTTTTTAACAAAACTATCGGTAACTATAAAATTTATTTTTTTAATTTTTTTTTTATAGATTTTTAATATTTCAGGGTCTGTTAAAGGCGGAAAAATAAATATATCTGATTTTTTGTAACTTTTGACCAATTCATTATATGTCATATCTCTTTTAAACGTTTTCAGATAGAACCAGTCCCATGTAAAATGGGAAATATTAAGAGCTTTTATATTCAACTCATTTGCAGCATCAAATACGTGTGGAACACTATCAGAAATCAACAAATCAAATTTTTTTACTTTTGATTTTACCTTTTTAATTAAATTTTTTTTATTTTTTTTCCAAAAATTAAATACTTTTTTTGTTTTGGATAAAGATAATGATCCGTCAAGATTTTTTTTTGTATGAATAATATTATCAAATTTTCGATATTTTACTTTATTTTTAAATTCATTTCTCATTCTTTTAATTATTTTATTTCCATACACATGTATTTGAAATTTATTTTTTTTGTTACTTTTTAATAAATAACTTATTATACTCGATTGTCTGGCAGCATGACCATATCCATCATCTGATATGAAGAAACCAATATTAATTTTTTTATTTTTCAATTTTTTTTTTTACTTTTAAATATTCTTTTCTGTTATGAATATCCTCGTAATCTGCGAAGAAAACTCCAATTTTTGTACTGAGTGTTTTTTGAAAAACTGCCTTATAACTTAAAATTCTAAATGATGGATTCTGTATGTTATTTCTATTTACACATATTAATTCTTTAATCTTTGAGTTTTTATAAAGTTTATTTTTAAAAAAATTTAATGCTTTTTTAATATCTGAAATTTTTACTTCCGGACTGTTCGGTTGTAGTGAAATTATGATGTCATTTTTATTTATCATTTTAAGATTTTTAACTGCGTGAACTATAACTTCTTGTTTTTCGATGTGTGATTTTGATAAATATTTTGGACGATTAATATAATTAATATCATAATCTTCACATAGTTTTTTTATTTTGTGACTTTCAGTAGAAACAATTAATTTAGAGAATATTTTTGATCTTATAAATTTTTTTGCTACATAAACAAACATCGGTAAATTTTTTATTGGAAGTATATTTTTTTCTTTCAATCTTTTTGATTGATATTTAACAGGCATAATTATAATAACTTTTTTCATTTTTTTATTATTTTAATGGTAATATTTATTCATAATTGAGAAATAATTTTATGTAATAAAAATTATTATTTAATTAGTTAAAAATATGATATTCATATAGTAAATTTTCTTCAAATGAATTATTTACATGTAGGCTTAGGTAAAACTGGCACAACTTTTCTACAAAATGAAGTTTTTCCTAAAATTGCAAAAATTAAAAATATTAAATACATTGAAAAAAAAAATTTTGTTAAAATCTTTCCTCCTACAACTATATCCAATAGAAAACTTATACATTCATACAATTTTAAAAAATTAAATATTCAATTTAGAGAGAAAAACTATTTCTTATCTGCTGAAAGCTTGTGTGGAAAACTTTTTAATCCTCTTTTTTGGAAAAAATCAGCTCTGATAAATAAGAAAATATTTGATAAAGATACCACAGTTATAATTACCCTTTCTAAACCTGAGGAGTTTATTTCATCGATATATTGTCAAGCTATTCAAGTCTATAGCATTAAAAATGAGGAAGAGTTTTTTTTAAATCATAAAAATTCATTAAGTTATTTAAAAAAATATAAAAAAAATGATTTTTTTGATATCGAGCTTTTTGATTATAAATATTTAATCTCTTTATATTTGGAAAATTTTCAAAAAGTTTTGATTATCAAAAAGGAAGATTTAAAAGAAGTTAATAAGTTGAAGAAAATTTTCAATATTAAAGAAGATTTATATTTTACAAAAAAAGTTTATAATAAAAGTTATTCAGAATTTTCTGTAAAATTGACTTTTATATTTGAAAAATTTTTAAATTTTTTTGGTACAAACTTAAAATCTACAGATCTATTCGCGAGACAAATTAATAAAAATAATAAAGTTGGAATATTTAAAAAAATTTTGAATAGATTAAGTGTTGAGTTAAGATGGAGATATTTTGTTCAAAATAGATTGGATAAGTTTTTTAAATTTAAAAAATATAAAATCAAAAGTCAAAAAATAATTTTACAGGCAAAAAGAAATAATGATTTTTATGAAAAATTAGAGAGCGGTTATATATCTATTGAAAAAATCAATAATTTATAAATTATTATTTGGATAAATTTGAAAGTTTATAGTTTTTCTTTCTCGTATATTTTTTCTTGTAAGCTTGAAACCGTGGTAAAAACTAACAGTTGAATTGTATATCAACATACTATTTCTTAAAGAAGTTGGTTGGAATATTAGTTCTTGAAAATTGTTATCTTTGTAAATTGATGTTGCTCCAGCAGAATCTAGATCTATATTTTCACCATCTACAAAATAAATACAATTGTAGGTTTTTTTTCTTTCTGTAAACATCACATTATCAACATGTGGAATTAAAAAAGAACCTTCACGAGCTGTTGTTGAAAGTATTGAATAAATTTCGTAGTAACTTTTTTCGAATTTTAGAAGATCGTTTAAAGTAGATTCTAAATTCTTTGAAATAATAAATTCATAAAATTTTTTTAATCCGTGGTTGTAACTTATATCGCCTTTTTCAAAATTAAAATTTGTTATTTTTTTTTTTTGACGGAAACCCCAATTATACTCTTTAATTATTTTTCCCAATGGATTAAAATAAAATTCTTTTGGCCACGTTTTTAGTAGAGTATCATAACTTTCTTTTTCTAAAAAATTATCGATGAAGACGTAATTATTTCTTTGCAGAAATTCTTTGTATCTACTCAATTTATCTTTAAAATCTGTAGAAAGATTGTATTTAAAATTAATTGGTAATTTTAAATTTTTTTTATGAGTATATTTGTGAATAAAATTTAAGAAACAAAAAAAGATAGTTTTAATTTTTTTTTTCTTTAATAATAAAAAATTTATCACCTTTTGAGATAAACTTAAGTTGTCACCAACAGAATACAAGCTTCCGACATACTTTTTATACGCAAATTCCTCTTGGAGTATATTCAGTTTTTTAGCCATTTTTTTTAATAAACAAATTTTATAAAACTTTAGGATTATTTTTCAACAAATAATTCAATTTTTTAAAATCAAATTCTTCATCAATATTCACAGTTTCTTTTTTTGCTTTTTGAGTAAAACCAAAAACTTTGCTATTTAGAAATAAGTGATGATTTCTTATGTCTTTAACTTTATATAAAAAAGGAACTTTAGTAGCCATAAATATTATCTTTCCCTCTTTTCAATTGAAAATAGTCCAGGCATAATTTTTTTAATAACGAATTTGTTTTTTTGAAGTTTCATACTTTCACATAATATATCCTTAATTTTTATAATTTCATCAACCTTAAGTCCTGGATTTTTTTGAAATAAATATTCTTGTTTGGCCTTTAAAAATTTATCTTTTTTCTTAATTGAATTAAAAATTTTTATTAAAAATTCTCTTAATCTGTAAATATAAGTATTTGAAAAGATAGAAAATTTATCTTTTGATGCATCATTAAAATTTAATTTATCTAAATAATCTAACATTTTATCTACAGAATTTTCCTTAACATTATTAATGGTAAAAGATAAAATTTTATTTTCCTCTTCACTTAAATTTTTTCTAGAATTATTATCTTCTGTTAAAAGATTTTTTATTTTTTTGATGAGTTCATTTTTTGAGTAACAATTAATCGATAAAGCTTTTGTCAATTCATAGTGAACTTTTGGGTTTTCATACGGTAGGAAATTTATACCGATTTTATTTAATAAAAAACTCTCCAATAATGTTGTGCAATTACTTGCTATTATGAATTCTGAGGCGATGATTAATGCATTAGTCTGAAATTCATTCACTGGAATAATTTCTAAATTACTCATTTTTATTTTTTCCTTAAATTTAATCCAATAATTAAAGTCTTCTCCGGGATGGGGTTTAAGTAAAAATTTTGTATCAGGAAAATTTGTACTTAAATCTGCTAAAAAACTTTCTAACTCTTTCATTGTTTTTGTATCGTTTTTAACGGACTCCTTTACAAAGTAATAATCTATGTCTCTTCTTACGTATCCACTTTCAATCGTATCTTTAACATAATCCATGTGATCTTTTTTTTTTAGAACATTTATTTTATTAAATTTAGTAGTAATAAGCACAAAATTTCCATATTTTTTTTTAATTTTTTGTACATCCTCATCATAAAGATTATGAAATTTTTTATTCAAAATATCGAAACGATTATTTCCACTTACATATATTTTTTTATCTGGACGACCTCTTAATTTATTTGATAGGATTGCTTGTTTTTCTCTTTCACCAACTGCAAAAAAAAAATCTATTTTTTCAAACAAATTAAAATCAAATCTAAAAATTTGATGTTCATAATCAAAAGTGATTGCCCCCTCTTCATCTAAATGACCAACTTTAAAACCAAGAGATTTAAACTTTTCAGAGACATAGGATAGTCGTAGAGTATTTCCGTTAGATAGAAATATCCCTTTTTTTAATTTTTTTCTAAATCTTAACAAGTGCCCCCTAGAACCAACTACAACTGAATAACCCCTTTCAGCAGCTAAAATTGAAAAAAGAATTCGAGCATTAAATTCTCTTATTTTTGTTTCAATAGTAAAATAAATTCTTTTTTTCATTATTTTGATATCAAAAAAGTCGATTCTGATAAGGTTTTTGCTTTAAGTTTAGTTTTATATAAATGATTAAATTTATTTATAAATCCATTAATTTCATTAAATTTAATTGATTTAAATTTTTTTTCTTTGATTTCTTTTGGAATATAATATTTTTTTGGAATAATTTTAAAATATATTTGTCTATTAACTAGAAATGTTTTTAATTTAGATAAAAAATTAAATATAAATATTTTTAAGAGATTTTGATTTTTTATTATTCTTTTTCTTAAATTTGAATTTAAATTTTTCCCGTAATTTTTTTTTAGGAATTTAATGAATAAACTATCATAGGAAATATCCTTTTTTAAATTTATTGCAATTTTTTCAACCATTTTATTAATTTTATAGAATTTTTTGTTATCCCTAGATTTATTGATAAAACTTAAACATTCTTCCTCTTCCATAAAATAAGGTTCGGTAAACTTGAAATTGTTTGTCAAAACTTTATTTGGCAAATAAGTTATTATTTTTTTTTTTAAAGCAATGGCTTCTAAAGATGTCTGGCATCCTGAGTGGAGATAGTACTTGCATGCTATAATCCATGGTGTAACAGAAAATTTATAGACAAACTTTATATTTTTGGGAATATCCCCAAAAGCAGATTTAAGATTGTTCTCATTCTCATTTGGATGTCTTCTAAAAACTATTGTAAGCTTCGGGTTTGAGGTCGCTATCTTTTTACATAACTCTATTAATCTATAATAATTTTTTTCCACATTTTCGTTGTTTTTTAATGCATGCTTAAATACTTTTTCTTTATATATAAATTGAGATTGTTTTTTTGATCTATAACTTGATGAGTGACCAGGGACAAATAAAAAGTTTTTATATTTTTTATTAATTTTTGTGATTTCTTCTTTAAAAAATATGGAATTTTTTTTTTTAGTTAGTTCTAATTTTAGAAGTCCAAAAATTTGAGTAATATTTTTTTTCAATTTTAAATATTTAATCATTTTTAAATCCTTTTCTCCTGAAAACAAAAAATGATCTAAATATTTTTTTTGCATAATGGAATATCTATTTTTAACTGTCGAAATATCATTATATGAAATTGGTCCCTCCTCATCTTGCATAATAACCTTATTATTTATGTGGAAAGGTGCATCAGACCTGCTCTCTACATAAGTAAATTTATCAAACCAAACACAATTTTTAGGGCTAATTTCTTTAGTTAAAAATCTTTGCCCTCCAATAAAAACTTTAAATTTAGATCCTGCTACAATTTTACAGGCAAGATAAAGTTTTGGGAAAAATTCTCTTACTTTAGTTTCAATTGGTACAACAATTATATTATTTTTCACAAATTTTGATTATAGAAAGACTTTTGGATAAATATCTTTTAGATAGTGATTTAAAAGCAAAAAATCTTCCTCAAAGTCTATGTTAACTGTTTTTAGGTCATTAGTTGCATATCCATATGTAGTCCGTTTTAAAAACTTTTTTTTATTTTCAAAATTTTTTCTTTTATAAATAAATAAACATCCTGATGGTTCGAATTGATTTATAATATCTTGAGATCTTAATTCAGGACTAAATTCTGGAACCCATAAATTTTTTTTTAATTTCCCAATATATTTTTTAGAATGATTCAAATGAATTAAATTTTCAAATCGTTTATTTTTTTTTAGAATGTTTAAAGATTTATGTATCCAGGTAATTTTTCTTATTGGCGATGTCGGCTGTAATAAAATAATATATTTAAATTTTTTTTTTTTATCAAAATGATTAAGTACATGTGAAATAACTGAATACATGGATGTCTTATTGCCAGATATCTTCTTAGGCCTCTGAATCACTTTTTCATTTAATAATTTTGATAGTTTAACTATTTTTGGACAATCAGTAGAAATCACAGTAGATAAGTTAGATATTTTTTTTTTTAGTTTTTTTGCAAATGAAATTGTCCAAAAAATTAAAGGCTTGTTTTTAACTAATCTTGTATTTTTATTTTTTACCCTCTGTGATCCAGCTCTAGCAGGAATTATAACTAAAATACTCATTTATTTTTTATTGAAATAATTTTATTATTATTTTTTGAGGATTTTCTAATTGCTTCTATAATCTGCATAGTGTGATATGCACTATTTGCATCACAAATATTACTTTTTTTATTTCTTAACATTTTCATAAAATTATTTAATTGAATGTGATATATTTTGTCAAAACTAAATTTAAATTTTTTAATTTTCCATTTTTTTGAATTTGAATAAAAAATCTTTATAAAATTATTTTTTAAATCTCCAACTAAAACACCTTTTGTTGCAATAATTTTAAAATATCTTTCTTCATCATGCTGCAATAAGTCTAAGTGTATTTGAGCTTTAACATTATTTTGAAAATAGATGTTACCTAATGTTAAATCGTCACTTGTAATATCCAAGTCTGATATTGTTTGAATTTTTCCAGAAACCTTTTTAGCTTTTCCAAAAAAGTATTGTAAATAATTTATCTCATGACTTGTATCTAATAATGCTCCCCCGCCTTGTTTTATACTCGACATATAAAAATTTCTATAATTTTCCCATGGATGCCAATAAGGAAGATAAAAACCACTTTCTGCTCTCACAAATAAAACCTTTCCTAGAGTCTTTTGATTTAATATTTTTTTGGTATTAGAAATTACAGGATGATGCCTTAACATATAACCTATTGCAATTTTTTTTCTTTTTTTGTTAATTGACCTTAAAGCAGATATACATCCATCGATCTTAGACGAAAGTGGCTTTTCTATATAAAAATTTGGAGATGCATATTTAAGAGTTTTTTTAATTGATTGATTGTGCAAATTCGTTGGACTGCAAATATAAACAACATCAGAATTAAAAACTGCTTTTTTAAAATTATTTGTAATGAGATGATCTTTAAATTTTTTTCTTAAAGTTAATATTTTTTTTTTATTATTTTCATAGGCCTTAATTTCTTTAATTTTGTATTTTTTTTTGAATAAAACTAAATTATTAAAATGCCTTTGTCCTATAGAACCCATACCAACTATACAAACTATCATTTTTTATTTCCTAACTATTTGTCTAAATCTTTTTAAAAAAATTTTTTCCGAATGGTTTTTTAAAAAATATTTTTTTGTAGAACTACATTCAAAAAATTGTTTTTTGAAAACTTTTTCGATCTCTATAACAGAATTTTTATAATTTGATAATTGGTAAATATTTTTATGATTATTCAATGGTAATTTGTCACTCCCTACAATTTTCCTAATAAAATTTAGTAATCTTTTAGGGAATGTCAAAAATATAACTTTATACAGAAAATTTTTTTTCTCAAAATTCGCTGAAAAAATGATGTCATAACTAAGCGTCGAAAACGCATTAATTACTAAAAATTTATTTCCCAATTTTTTATGTAAAATATTTCTATTAATAATTTCTACTTTCTTTTTTTTAAAAAAATCTTTAGGTTTTTTTTCCATAGGGTGAGGTAAATAAAATTTATTGGCAAAATTTGAAAAATCAGCCTTTTTAAGAAAATTGAAATATAAATTTATTCCAGGAATATAATCAGGTTGACCAATAATTAGTAAATTTCCTTTTTGGTTGTTATTCCTTAATTTAATTAGCGGTTTTTTTTTAATATATTTTGGTAAACCTGATACTATTATTTTTGAAGGTATTTTTTTTTTCGAGAGTTCTTTTGAATAATTATCAGCTACAAATAAATAGTCAGGATAATTTTTTTTATTAAAATTTCCAATGAAACCCCAAAAATCTTGTATCGAAACTGTGGTTATATTTTCTTTTTTTATCATTTCGGTAATTTTATAATCTATTGAGTGAGGCCTGATTGAGAGACCTACAACAGCTAAATCAATTCTATTAATTTTTGTTAAGTAAATAATTTTTCTTTTATTTTTGATATTTAAATCTTTCAAAAAAAAAATTTTTGTAATAATTTTTTGATTAATATCTTTTCTGAATTGTTTATTACAAATAAATATTGAATTTTTTAAGTCTATAATTCTTTTTTCCTTGAGCAACTTAATAAGGTATAAATTTTGTTGTAAACTTCCAAAATCATCTGAGGAAAATAAAATTTTAATTTTTTTACTCATTTAGAAAATTTTTAAGAAAATTTAAACCATCTCTTCCGCTTTTTTCGGGATGAAATTGACATCCATTAATATTATCTTTCTTAATAGATGCTGGTATGATATTTTTACCATACTTAATATACCCTGTTTGATATTTTTTTTTTAATTTTACTTTGAATGAATGAACAAAATAGAAAAAGTTTTTTTTATTATTAAAAAAATTTTTTTTAAATTTTACTTGTCTCCAACCAATATTTGGCACCCTATTAACTTTATCTTTTCTAATTTTCTCAACATAGCCATCTATTAATTGTAACCCTTTTGTTCTCTTAATTT
>MDTG01117925.1_pt1 | contig 18449 bp, 16 predicted proteins | sample 811421 | NCBI WGS metagenome assembly MDTG01 (sample SAMN05326645, study PRJNA326480) | marine metagenome | isolation source: seawater | place: Pacific Ocean: South East | collected 2011 | reverse complement strand
TCGATGACGCCATCGTCGTCGGTGAGCACGCTGATTTCCGTGCCCGAAAATTAGGTGAAGACCCCGTCTGGGCCGCTGAAAACGCCGCAATCCGGATGGCCCCACCTGTGTTCTCTGCAACCATTACTACTGTTATCGCCTTCTTTGGTCTTGTTGCTATTGGCGGGAGCTTTGGTTCACTCATAATGGATATTCCCTTCACTGTGATCGCCGTACTGATCGCCTCTCTTCTGGAATGCTTCATTATCCTGCCCAACCACATGTCTCACGCACTGCATGCCATCAAATCCAAACGTTGGTATGATTGGCCGTCCGAAACATTCAACAAAGGGTTTGATTGGTTCAAACACAAAGTCTTCCGCAAATTGATGGGATGGGTGCTAGTATTCCGTTATCCCGTCCTTGCGGGAGTCACCCTTCTTTTGACCACCCAAGCTGCGCTGTTTATATCCGGCGAAGTGCGCTGGCGGTTTTTCAATGCGCCTGAACGCGCTTCTATTTCTGGAAATATCGCTATGCTTTCAGGCGCAACTCGTGACGAAACTCTTGAAATGGTACGCGAATTACAACGCGCCGTTGCAGACACTGCGGAGAATTACGAAAAAGAGTATGGTAAAAATCCTGTAACCTACGTCTTGGCCGAAATTGGTGGTAACACAGGCCGCCGCCTTGCAGGATCTGACACTAAAAACCAAGACCAGCTGGGCTCCATCGCAATAGAACTTATTGATGCTGACAGCCGCCCCTATACATCACGCGAATTAGTGGCTGCAATACAGGATAATGTACGCAAGCACCCCTTGCTTGAGACTGTGAGCTTTCGTGGATGGAGTTCCGGCCCAGGTGGAGATAGCATGGATATCCAAATCTATGGCGCCGATGCTGACACGCTCAAGACCGCCTCCGAAGCGCTTAAGACTGCTGTCGCCCAATTCTCTGAGGTTTCCGCAGTAGAAGACAACCTAGCCTATGATAAAGAAGAACTCGTCCTCGAACTCACCCCGCAAGGTCGATCCTTAGGCTTCACCATCGATGACATCGGCCGCGAATTGCGTAATAGACTTAACGGAATCGAGGCGGCAAAGTTTCCTGATGGTGTCCGTACCACCACAGTGACCGTGCGGCTGCCTGAAAACGAACTAACCGCAGACTTCTTACAAAAAACTCGACTGCGCACTGCCTCTGGTACGTACGTCCCACTCGCCGATATAGTCAGCATTGAAACAACCCTTGGATTTTCAACTGTGCGGCGCGAAAACGGCATCCGCCTGATATCTGTTACTGGAGATATTTCCGAAGACAACGCCGAGCGCGCTTCCTTTATTGAAGACCAATTGCGTACCGTCATCATGCCCAAAATTGCATCTGACTTAGGTATTGAATGGCGCATGTCCGGCCTTGCAGAGCAGGAAGAACAGTTTCTCTCCGACGCCCTTCTCGGGTTCTCTCTCTGTATGCTTGGCATCTACCTTATACTCACATGGATCTTTGCTAGTTGGACCCGCCCACTGGTCGTCATGGCTGTCATTCCCTTCGGTATGATCGGAACGATCTATGGTCATCATGCGTGGGACGTACCGCTATCTATCTTCTCTGTTGTGGGTCTTATTGGCATGTCTGGCATTATCATCAACGATAGTATCGTACTTGTGACTACCGTCGATGAATACTCAAAAACCCGGGGCCTTTTTCCCGCCATCGTTGATGCTGCAACAGACCGCCTTCGCCCAGTCCTGCTGACCACACTCACAACAGTCCTTGGCCTGACACCACTTCTCTACGAAGGTTCTCGCCAAGCAGAGTTTCTAAAACCAACCGTCATCACACTATGCTATGGCCTTGGCGTCGGCCTCTTCATTGTGCTGCTCGTCGTGCCATCTCTGCTAATCGTACAAAAAGACGTGGGCAGCCTATTCACCAGCTACCGCAGAGCCACGTTAGGTCACCACAAAGCAATTGGCCAGAAGATCATCCTTCTTATCACCTCTGCCGCCGCACTCGTTTTGCTGATTGCTACCGTCGGCGTCCGAATCGCCACCGACGCAGCACCTACATGGATCACATCTCTCCAAATCCGTCCTCTCACTTCAATGTCAGCAACGATGCAATCCCTTACCGTGCTTTCACTTGGCTTAATCCTCACCCTACTGATAGCGTTATTTAGCGCCGTGTTCGTCAACTGGCGCAGCAACAGTTACAAGACCTAACCCTCACTACACATCAAGGTTTACCCTCAAAGATTGCTAATAAAAAACAAAATTGCGTACCGCGATACAGCATCTGTTTTACACTCTCATTGAAACGAAACACACAAAATGGACACTGACAATTGCGCACGCGTTTTATACTTTGAGCCATCGTGGTCTGAGACAGAACATTTCGCTAAATTCTCAATCACTTTGTGCAAGCGAAACCACCAAGCTGATTGTTTAATTTTTTCCGTAAACATGTAAACAATGAAACTGTTCAAGAACCAACTCGACTATTGACTAGGGTACTGGAAATTGCCCTCCCCCTGGTAAAGCAGCAAATCTGGTTCTTGCACACCCTAGCTTTAGCTCAGAGGTGCCGTAAGAACTGTTCTGTGAGGTGGGGTCCAAAAAAACATCACCATTGAAACAAAGGTATTAAAAGCAAACGCGTTAGTGCTCAATTCAACAACCCAGCAATCCAGTCGCTGATAATCTGCACCGTCTCCACCGTTTGATTCGGGCTCATAATGTCGCCTGCGATGACATGGTGGTTCGGCGAATCCTCAGATGTCATTATTCGCTTTTCTACCTGCTTAGGGCCTCCCCAAGTATCAATTGCCGCCGCAGTTAGGGCAGGTGATACCACTTCATCCTGCTCAGAATAAATAAACAAAGCAGGCACATCCAGGTCCCTCAAGTTTATCCCATTGATATATTTTATCAGCGCCATCATGGGCAGGCCTGACACAATCTGGCGACGCGTGGTCCAATATTTGCCCTGCAACGCGTTATGGGGCTCCCACTCACTCCACTCGCCTACTAAGATTGGCAACCAATACCGTGCAAGTGGCCAATTTGCCAAAGCCGCCATCGGCTCTGTGGGGCCAAAGTTTGGCGAGACAAACACAATCCCCGTAATCCCATCGCGTAATGCAGGATCGTTTGCCGCAACCACCGCCAAAGTCCCACCAGTGGACGTAGTCAACAAAACAACCCGCTCGCCGATGCGCCGACCAATAGCAATCGCTTCAGCGATATCCTGCACCCAATCGTTCATCGTGGGCTCTGACATGGCCATTAAATTGGAAGGCCGCCCATGCCCCTTCAGCCGCGTGAAATACAAGTTCGCCCCGAACTGGGCGGCAACATCGTCTGGCACGGGCCGGATCTCTTCCGAGCTTGCCCCCCAACCATGCAGATAAACCAGAGCTAAATCCGTCTTTGCACCATTTGCCCCAGCCCAGATGATCCGCTTTTGTATCCCATCTGTCAGATCACCGAACCGCGCCTCGCTCTGTGCCAAATATCCATCTAAATCATCATTTAAGCTAGCAGCCTCAAATATCACGTTTGCATCAATCGGCTCACGTGGACCGAACAACCAAAGCGCTGCGATTGCAATTAGCAAGAGCCCGAAAAATTTCTTAAAAAACTGAGTCACACGCCGCATAATAAAATCCTTCCAAGTTTAAGAACCAAAACGAACTCATAAATCCGAAAAAAATTCAGCATGGTAATGCGTCAAGCGTCCCGTAACCAGACTTCAGGCGCTGCCCTCGCGGTCATAAATCCATTTACAGGGTGTTCTACATCCGCTTTACCAATCGCGATGCCCGCAAACAACATCTCATTTGCAGGCATCCCCACAAATCTTGATACGAATGTATGCTGTACAGACCAACACTCCTGGGAACAAGACGCTAGTCCAGCCTCCTCCAGTAACAAGGTTACCGTCGCCATATAACCACCAAGATCCGTCCACTGTGCAGTCACCATATCAGTGTCCACTGCCACAAAAACTGCCGTAGGTGCACCAAAAAACTGATAGTTATTCGCAAACCACGCCAAACGCGCCATTTTATCCTTACGCGGAATACCCAGTCGCGCATACATTTCTTCGCCCACCGCAAACCGCTGCGTGCGATAAGGCTCTTTCAACGGTGATGGATACACAGGATACTCTGGCGTATCCACTAATCCATTAGCGACCCGCTCCGCCATCCCAGCCTTGAACGTGTCCATTCGCTCCCCATGCAATAGATAAATTCTCCAAGGCTGCACATTTCCACCCGAAGCAGCACGACTGGCCTTCACTAGCACATCACGCACAAGATCAGCATCAATCGCATCGCTCAAAAATGCCCTGCAAGACCGTCGCGCTGCCACAGCCTCTGCAACACTCATTCTGTTAACTCTTTCACTGCGCTCACTATCATCTCCAAACATGGCCCATCACTAAAACGATGGTCCGCTCCCTTCACAAAGGTCAACCGCAAATCCTCACAGGTCACATGCCCCACAATCCGCAAAGGAACTGACATCTCGACATCTACATCTGCAGTTCCGTGCAATAAACGCACAGGAAACGGCAAGTCGAGTGGTTCACGCAACACTAATTGCTCCCGCCCGTCTTCAATCAATTTCTGCGTAATTACGTAAGGCTCATCGTCATAGCCTGAGGGCAATTCGACCTGTCCCGTACGTCGTAATTCGTTTTTCTGCGACTCCAAAAACCCATTCCACATACTGTCCTCAGTGAAATCAGGAGCCGATGCGACCCCGACCAATCCCGCCACTCTCTTGGGCCGCGCCCGCGCGCAAAGCAGCGAGATCCACCCCCCCATCGAAGAGCCAACCAGAACCTGCGGTCCCTTTGTTAGTTCATCTAGCACAGCAATCGCATCATCACTCCAATCCCCAATACACCCATCTGTGAACTCCTCAGATGAGCCACCATGACCAGAATAATCGAACCGTAAAAAAGCGCGCCCTGCGCGCTTTGCCCAATTCTCTAAAAACACCGCCTTCGTGCCCTCCATGTCAGACCTAAACCCACCAAGAAACAACACACCTGGCCCATCACCTTCTGTCTTTCGATACGCGATCTGCCGTCCATTCGCTAAAAGATATTCCATGCTAAACCTCTATCCATTCACCAGGACCCAAACCTTCCAATGTCCAATCTCCTATGGAAAATCTTACTAGTCGCAGACAGGGGTGGCCAACAGCCGCTACCATCCGCCGCACCTGTCGGTTGCGACCTTCGCGGATCGTGATAGAAAGCCAGCAATCCTTGATCGACTTGCGGACGCGGACGGGTGGGTCACGCTCCCATAGCCCCTCTGGAGCCTCCATCAGTATTACATCCGCAGGCTTGGTGCGCCCATCCTTTAAATCAACGCCTGTCCGTAAAACTCCTAGTGCGACCTCACAAGGAACCCGCTCAACCAAAACCCAATAAGTTTTGGGCCACTTAAACTTTGGCGAAGCGATCCTGTTTTGTAGCGCGCCATCATCAGTCAAAACCAACAATCCCTCACTATCACGATCCAACCGCCCCGCTGCGTAAACGTTCTTCACAGTAATAAGGTCTCGCAAGGACTTATGCCCCCCTTCGCTGGTAAACTGCGATAGGACATTCATGGGTTTATTCAGCAAGATCGTGGTCATACACCTTACTGACGCAATCGCACCCTCTACACAAACAAAAACCGCGTTCGTGCCCAAACACCAACGCGGTTACTTTTGCCCTATTCCTCGGAATTTATCCGCTGACGTAGGCCACGTTAGACGGACGAAAAAATACTTTTTGATTGTGCAGATTTCCCATAAGTTCATGAATTTTCCGCACGGACTTATCCAACCTTGCCACTGCATCATTACCCGTTTTAGGCGCAGCGCTGTTGGCCGCAACTCTCATACGCTTCATTGACAAGTCTTTTTTGTGAAACCGCAACGCGTCTTCGATCACTTCAATGTCCTCAATCGAAAGCAGAAAAGATGTGTTAGGCTTATACATGGCAGTCTCCCAAATGTGATCTCGAAAGAGTTTACCTAGCATCATCAACTTAATTGTCAATAAAATTCAATTAAAACAATAGCATATAATAGTACATGTACACCATGGCATACAATGGAAAGCATTTACACACGCTTGTGCGTTGCTAAATATACCCCAGCGCCTGCAAAACCGAAACCAACCCAAGCCCAGAACGGCATCTCCTCACCAAGCACAAACCACGCCATAATAGCAGCCACTGGAGGTACTAAAAACAACTGTGCCGAAACCTTAGACACCTCCCCAGCACGGACCATTGCTAACAATAGACCGACAGCAATGACCGAATTTCCAATCACCAAATAGGCAAGCGCACCAACAAACGACCATGTCCACTGCACGTCTGTCACATCCTCCAGCAACAGAAACGGAAGTAAACAAATCAGCCCCGCGCTATAGCCAATCAAGTTCGCAGTTACAGGATGATGTGAAAGACCAAAGCGCTTTTCCCAGAGAGTGCCAGCCACCATGCCAAACATCCCCACAGTCGTAAAAACATAGCCAACTAACGGCGTCGGTCCCACATTCATCCTAGCAAGTATGACAACTGCCGAACCAATCAGCGCAAGAACCAACCCAAACCATTGAACCAACCCCACGTGCTCCCCAGCCCACCGTGGTGCAATAAACGCTACCGCGATCGGCTGCATCGACATAATGAGAGCCGAAGTACCCGCTGGAATGCCATTCACAAACCCCAAATAGTTCAGCCCAAAGTACACTGTCTGGATCATCACACCAACGAAAGCTAAATGACCCCATTCCACCCATGTTTTGGGCAAAGGTGGACGCATCATCAGAAAAATTATACCCATGATCAGCACCACAAATCCAAACCTTATTGCTAGTAAAGTCATTGGTGGTGCATGGTGCAAACCAATCTTCGCCACCGTATAGCCACCTGCCCAAAGCAGGAGAAAAATCATGGGCGCAAGAACCAGCCAAAGGGGTTTTTTATCAGACATGGGCGCACTGTCAGGAAGTTTGCGAGTTAACACAACCACCAATTTATTCTTTTACGGAACGCGCCGCACGCTCATTTTGAACAAAACGATTGAAATTATTTCATCAGAAGTTTCTAGGTAAAATCTGTATAATTTTTAGTAGCAAACTTATCAACCAACACTCATCCGAAAAGGCGCTTGTTCATCTCGTCACGCTCATATTGACAACGCCCAAACAAAGGATCACAAAGTCGGAGCAACTACCGCAACCGGACGTTTCGTAGGCGTCAAAACGATGGAAGAGCCCGCCGATGGCCAAAGTAACACTCACCCTTTCCGATGGCGCACAGCGTACATATGCAGCAGGCATCACTGGCGCAGAAGTTGCTGCTGATATCAGCAAATCCCTGGCCAAGTCAGCGTTCTCCTGTTCTGTAGACGGCGAACACCGCGACCTGTCTCGCGCAATCGACTCAGACTGTAGTTTTGCAATCCACACAATCAAGAACGACGTCCAAGCGCTTGAGTTGATCCGCCATGACTGCGCTCACATTATGGCCCGAGCAGTTCAAGAAATTTGGCCAGACGTCAAAGTCACCATAGGCCCAGTCATCAAAGACGGCTGGTATTACGACTTTGACCGCACGGAACCATTCACCCCCGAAGACCTCATTCTTATTGAAAAAAAGATGCGTGAAATCATAAATAAACGCGACCCCATCACAACTGAGGTTTGGGACCGCGACCGCGCTGTCGAATTCTATCAACACGCGAACGAGCCCTACAAATTAGAACTCATCTCCGCAATACCAGGTAACGAGCCACTGCGCATGTACTGGCATGGAGATTGGCAAGATTTATGCCGTGGCCCACACCTACAACATACAGGCCAAGTACCCGGCGACAGTTTCAAACTTATGTCGGTTGCAGGTGCATACTGGCGTGGAAACTCCGACAATGCCATGTTGCAGCGCATCTACGGCGTGGCGTTTAAAAACAAAAACGACTTAAAAGCTCACCTCTTGATGTTGGAAGAGGCAGCTAAACGTGACCACCGGAAACTAGGTCGTGAAATGGACCTGTTCCACATGCAGGAGGAGGCCACTGGTCAGATTTTTTGGCACCCAAACGGCTGGCAGATCTACACTAACCTCATGGATTATATGCGCCGCATGCAAACGCGTGATGGCTACCGCGAGGTTAATACCCCAGAAGTGATCGATCGTAAACTTTGGGAAGCTTCGGGACACTGGGATAAGTACCAAGAGAATATGTTCATTGTTGAAGTGGACGAGGATCACGCCCGCGAGAAAGCTATCAATGCACTGAAGCCAATGAACTGTCCCGGCCACGTGCAAGTTTTCAACCAAGGCCTAAAATCCTATCGCGATCTACCCTTACGGCTCTGCGAATTTGGATCGTGTCATCGGTACGAGCCCTCAGGAGCATTGCATGGCATTATGCGCGTACGTGGGTTTGTACAAGATGATGGCCATATTTTTTGTGGCATGGATCAAATTGAATCTGAGACAAAAAAATTCATTTCATTCCTCGCAACAGTCTATTCTCATCTAGGATTTGAAAACTGGACAGTGAAGCTCTCAACCCGTCCAGATAAACGCATTGGATCAGATGAAAATTGGGATATACTCGAAAAGTCATTAGGCGATGCCTGTAGGGCTGCGGGTTATGAATTTGAGCTTTTGCCAGGCGAGGGTGCATTCTACGGCCCCAAACTTGAATTCACGCTAACGGATGCCATCGGTAGAAATTGGCAGTGTGGCACATTGCAGGTCGACACCAACATGCCTGAACGTCTGGGGACGACCTATGTAGCACAAGATGGGACCAAGAACGTGCCAGTAATGCTTCACCGTGCAACGCTTGGCTCCTTCGAACGTTTCATTGGCATCCTGATCGAGAACCACGCAGGTAAACTGCCGCTCTGGCTTGCTCCTCGCCAGGTGGTTGTTGCCTCTATCGTATCGGACGCGAACGACTATGTTCATGAAGTTGTAGCCACTCTCAACGCCGCCGGCCTGCGGGCAGAAGCAGACATCCGTAACGAAAAAATTAACTACAAGGTCCGTGAGCATTCTCTGGCGAAGGTGCCCGCAATACTTGCTGTTGGTATGAAAGAAGTCGAAGATCGCACTGTTTCAGTGCGCCGCCTGGGCAGCAAACAAACAAACGTACAGGCACTCGATACCGCAATCACGGATTTGAGCGCGGAGGCAACCCCTCCCGACATGCTTTGACAGATCCAGCTCCGACGCTGAAAACAGTCCACCTCGCCCACGCCACCCAGACTTTTTTTGCGCCACACTGAACTCCGGTTCTGCCATCGTCAAACACATCTCACTACCAACCCGTACACTCGACTCGAAAGCTACACACGCCTGCCGCTCCAAACAGGCCAATGGTCCCTGCTCAATTACTACTATTGGGTAGTCACTACTCAGAATGATAGTCTCCTAAGCGAAGTTGACTTCCTACACTATAAAACACTTATCTTGAGACAAGCAGCCTCTGCAGATAACAAAAATGCAACACGCTAGTGGCTGCCAAACACACACCCGCCACATTTCTGCCCTAATTAAGGTGCACCGTGATCTCAAAAATGCGAGAAAAATGCGCAAAAACGGGGCAAAACAATGACGTTTCAACACGATACTTCTATGGATTGGTTGACACAGGTGGACAGAAACTCATCAAACGTGCACTCAGTAAGCACATCACAAACCCAAAAAATCAGAACTGAAATCCCAAAATATGCAAAACCTTCGATCGAAAAAGGGACCCAAACGAGCGGCCTCATGTCAGGTTTGCAAGTCCGCTACGGCTAAGTGCACGTAAAGATTCAGGCTATTAAACCGCCAATCTTGTCGCGCGCGACCATAGCACTGACCACGATGGACATGACTAATCCTAGCGTCACTGCGACAGCAATACCCAGCCACACTCCCAGCGTGCCCATATTTAATACACTAACAAACAGCCAAACGAATAACAGCACGCCAATTGCTTGGCGGAAGATCCCAATCCACAAAGTCCAAATCGGCTTTTGCAATGCCTGTAGTAGCGAATTCATCGCAAACAGCACAAGATAAACAGGCAGGATGAATCCATCCACGCGCAGGTACTGTGCTCCAATGCGGATCACTTCCGGATCATCCGAAAAGATAGCCATCAAATAAGGTGCTGCAGCCCACAAAACCAGTGAGCCTACAAACATCAGCGCAACGCCCACCTTGCAACAAAACATTACCGCCTCGCGCACACGATCAAAGTTTCGTGCACCATAGTTCTGTGCTACTATTGGCAGTAACGCCCCCGTCAGCCCAAAACCTGGCAACAAAATCAATTGCTCCACCCGCAACCCAACGCCATACGCTGCCACAGCTGAGCCACCAAATCCCTTCAGAAAATACTGAACAACAAAGCCAGCCATCATCATCACAATCATGGTGAATGCGGTTGGAATCGCCTGTTGCGTAACCTCCCAAATCCACTTTAAGCGAGGCTTAAATACCAACTCTTGAGCGTCCTCCATGACATCAGATTTCATAACTTGTCGTATGATATAGAGCATAACACCAGTCTGGCTGATCACCGTACTGGCCGCAATCCCGTTGAACCCAATGCCTTCCCAGGCTCCTGGAATTCCAAAAATTAACAGAGGATTCAGCACCAAGTTAGCAAAAAACGCTACCATTTGCGCGCGCTGCATGGATTTCATATCCCCTTGCGCACCCAAGATGCCGTTTGCACCAAATGCTATCAGAAATCCCGGCGTGCCGAGTAGCAACAGGTAGAAGTACGCAATCCCCGCATCACGGTATTCGCCTGGAGCAGAGATCATTGAAATCAATTTCGGCCCAACAAAGACACCCAGAATCGCCAGAGCCACCGACGCAATCATCGAGTAAGAGATGCCCTGGCACGCAATCCGCTTCGCCTGCCCGGCACGCTTTTCTCCCAACGCCTTACCCACCAAAGCACTCAGCGCAGAGTTCAAACCAAACCCAAATGCCACCACAAGAAAGAACACCTGAAATGAAATGGCCAACCCTGCTTGCGCCTCGGTCGACAGCATCCCCGCATAGAACGTGTCCACCACATTATATAACGTTGTAAATACCATCCCTATGGCCATCGGAATGGCCAACGTGCGGAAGTGCTTAAAAATTGGCCCGACCGTTAGGTCCTGTGCATTTGCCATATTGTTCTCCTCTTCCGTCACCCGATGCCACGTCTGAAGCTATCTGTCACCTGCGAAAGCGACTTGACGCATGTGGCCGAGCGGGGCATCACGCTCTTATGAAAATCTACAAAATTCTTCGCTCAGATGAATGGTCTGCCATGCAGGCTGCAAACGAAACCGCAGGCGCTCCAATCGACCTTACCGATGGCTTCGTCCACTTTTCCACAGCTGAACAGGTAATGGAAACAGCAGCCAAACATTTTGCGGGAGCCGTCAATTTATGGCTCATTGCTGCAGATACAAACCGTATGGCAAAACTCAAATGGGAAATTTCCCGTGGTGGTGCAGAGTTTCCACACCTCTACGAGACGTTCAAAATGGACCACGTGGTATGGGCCAAAGACCTACCGATTGGCAAAGATGGACACATCTTTCCCAGCATGCAATGAAACTTACAGAAAAACTCGCCCTAACGGCGCTGTATCGCCTTAATCCTGAACTTGGGCACACAATTGCGATCAAAGCCATCCAAGCAGGCCTAACTCTTAGACCCGGTCCCGTCACATCACCCCGCCTAATTACCGAGCTCGCTGGGATTGAGCTTCCGAATCCTGTGGGCCTCGCAGCAGGGTTTGACAAAAATGCGACTGCACTTAACGCACTCCTGGAAACAGGTTTTGGCTTTGTCGAGGCAGGGGCAGCTACTCCCCTGCCCCAACCTGGCAACGCCAAACCGCGCCTTTTCCGGCTGCGTGAGGACCAAGCCTCAATTAACCGCTTCGGTTTTAATAATGAGGGCGCACAAAAGATCGCTACCCGTCTTGCAACACGCCACAGTGCTGGTATTGTTGGTTTAAACCTCGGTGCAAACAAAAACAGCATTGACCGTGTCGCAGACTTCGCGTCAGTCCTGAAAACCTGTGGCACCCTAATAGACTTTGCCACCGTCAACGTCTCTTCACCCAACACTGAGAAGCTACGCGACCTACAAGGCAAAGCAGCGCTCAAAGCGCTCCTCGCAGGCGTAATGGATGCGCGTGAAAGCCTTCCAAATCACATTCCAATCTTCCTTAAAATCGCCCCAGACTTAAGCGAAGAAGAACTTGCCGACATAGCCGAAGTTGCAAAAGCCTCGAACCTTGACGCCATCATTGCCACAAATACAACTCTGTCCCGCGATGGCCTGACCAGTTTAGATCGTGACGAGATGGGGGGCCTGTCAGGCCAACCATTGTTTGAAAAATCCACACGTGTCCTCGCTTGGCTACATACTCTCACTGGAGGGCATATCCCCTTAATTGGAGTGGGTGGCATCGGCTCTGCCGAACAAGCCTACGCCAAAATTCGTGCAGGTGCATCCGCTGTACAACTTTACACCGCTCTTATTTATGGTGGCCTCTCCCTCGCAACTGATATCGCAAACGGTTTAGACTCGCTCCTCAAACGCGACGGCTTTGCACACGTTGCAGATGCTGTCGGTACAGATAAGGCGCCATGGCTATAACTACCATTTGCACAATCCATGCTGCACCAAATTTCCCATTATCGAAAATCCGCAGGATCAAATTTATCCCCATATGTGAGAAAACCCAGAGATAATTAAACCTATCAAAAACCACAGTTGGTTCCGCTCAAATATTAACGGTATTAAAAATTCCAATATTAATACAACGTCATGAAATCTCTGCGAACAACAAGGTCATCATAGGCCAAGCACGTAAAACGTGCATGCACTCCCATGCGGCTAACCCAAATTTCTTTAATCGCCAAATGCTCAATTCACCGGTCCACCGCACGCTCAAGCGCGGGATATCGAACTGCCAATGTCACACCCCTTGCTACCAAAAAAATGATCAACGCAGCCCATAGCCCATGATTACCAAACGGCTCCAACAGCAGCCATATGCTCAACCAGTACACTCCAAAGGACACTAACATCATATTACGCATGTCCCTAGTACGAGTCGCCCCAATAAAAATCCCATCAAGCATCCAAGAGGGCCCACCCAAACACGGTGCCAAAATAATCCAAACTAAATAAACTCTCGCAGCGACTTGGACCTCAGGTGCTTTGGTCATTACATCAATCAACCATCCACCAAAAACCACAAAGGCTGTAGTCAGGATCACCATAACCATTGCCCCCCAAAAACTCGTCAGCATAACGGATCGGCGCAACCGTCCGCGATCCTTTGCGCCCAGTGCCTGCCCAATCAGCGCTTCTGCAGCAAAGGCAAAACCATCCATCCCATGAGCAGTAATAAATAGGAACTGGATCAAGACCTGATTGGCTGCCAACGTCGTATCATCAAAGGCAGATCCCAAAAACAGAAAGGATACTAAACAAATCTCCAGCAGCACAGAACGGATCATGATGTCACTGTTCACAATCGCTAAACGTTTGAGGATGACCCTATCAAACACTACGGCCCAGTTCTTCCAATACTGACCCTGAAATCCATCACGCACCAGCCATAGGCCAATACCTAAACCCGATACTTCTGCGATCACGGTGGCAGCTGCCACACCTTCCACGCCCCAACTAAGCCCCAGTACAAACCACAGGTCGAGCAAGATGTTCACGCCATTCATCCAAAGCTGCAACACCAACACAGCTTTTGTGCGCTCATGCGCCACAAGCCAACCCGTCAGCCCAAACACTGCGATCGCCGCCGGACCACTCCAGATCCGAATTTGTAGATAGTTACGAGCGAGGCCCTCAACCTCAGCACTCGCAGGAGCAAGTTGAAATGCCGCCCAAAAGATTGGCACTTGCAGAATTAACAAAACCATCCCTCCGGCAAACCCGATCATCAGGCCACGCACTAAAAGCGCACAAACTTCACCCTGATTCCGCGCTCCGAGTGCCTGCGCTGTTAACCCAGCCATACCCATACGCAGAAAGCCAAACACCCAATAAATTGCCGTCAGGATTATTGCGCCAATTCCCACTGCGCCAATCGGCGCAGCCAACCCCATTTGACCCACAACGCCTGTGTCTATCGCACCCAGAATCGGCACAGTAGCATTTGATATTACGATGGGAACTGCCACTTTAAGCACACGGTGATGGGTTAACTCATCTCTTGGCGCAGCAGCGTTAACCATCAACTGTCAACTGGGGCATCAAAAAATGCCCTGTCGCCTGAGCATATAATTTACTACGGTTGTCTTGCCATGCTTCAACGTGCACAGACGCATACCGACGCCCAGATCGGTTCACCCGGGCCCGCGCATAGCAATCACGGGACAGTCCTGACCGCAGGTAATCAACGGTAAAATCAATCGTCTTGGGCAGTCGCAAATATCCCGCCGCTTGTACAGCCGCTATATCTGCACCGCCTTCTTCCAACGCACCCCAAACGCGCTGCCACGCTAGTTCAATTAAGCACGCCATTTCCAGAAACGACGCTGTCGCTCCACCATGGATTGCAGGCAAAACAGGATTGCCGATAATCTTAGGATCAAACGCCATCACCGCAGTCAATTCATCACCACGTCTATCAAAGCTAACATTCATGAATTTAATGTACGGAATACTTTCCACTAGTGCCTTAAGGGCACCATCACGCCGCTCTTTTAGCATTTGCAAAGTTTCTGTACGCTTCACTACTAAACCTCTTTCAACCGAGAAAACGTAAATGCAGCCGTCGCGCTGGCCAAGGGATTGTCACGGTTACCATCATGGGCAAAAGCGCGCACGAAAGCCACCGTACGCGTTGCGCGATAAACTTCTGCCTCCGCAACAATTTGTTCACCCACAGTTGCAGATCGCATATAATCAATCCGCAAATCAATCGTAGCTGTAGGCTTGCCACTTTCAGGGTGCAGGGACACCGCCAACCCACAACAGGTGTCCATTAACGCCGAAACTGCGCCTCCATGTACAATTCCTGTCTCAGGATCGCCAATGATACGTTTATCATAAGGCATCGACATCACGGCCTTTGACACATCCATGCTTTCTAGCTTGATGTTGAGCGAAGCACAAAACGGCAGCGCTTTTGCAAACTGTTTCGCAATCTTTTCCCGCTGCTCTCGCGATATTTTAGTCATTTCAAAACATGCCTATTGTTTAGCATTCAGTTAATAGGGATGATTGCCTCCAAGGTACAACCCTAAACAATTATCTGTCCATGCAGTGTTGCTATGCGAAACACTGTTTCATATTGCAACCAATGAAAAGTTTGATAAAATCCTCCCCCAACTCAACATTGAAAATGGAAGCCCTGGAATGCCCGGCGACCGCCTAACACTTAAAGAAATGTGCGCCAAATTCGACGTCACTACGCGAACCCTGCGCTACTACGAATATATCGAACTGCTATTTCCCGAAAAGGAAGGTCGAACACGATATTATGGCCCAACAGAGTTTGTTCGCATGGATCTAATCTTACGTGGCAAACGATGGGGTTTCTCGTTGGAAGAAATCCGTCAATGGTTAGAAATGTATGATAAAGAGGACAACACACCACAGCTGACAACTCTTCTCGAAATGGCCGAGCGCCAACTTGTCGCACTCGAATCACAACACAAAGAACTTAGCAAAACTCTGGTTGATTTGCGCGAAATGCGGGATCGAACCCGGGCGCGTTTAATAAATGCGAAAATTTAAAAATTTTACTTTATACTTTCACGATGACGTGGCGTCTCTTTGCCCCAAAGGCATAGTGACCACCTTGTAAACACTCTTGCTTACGTTAACGTAAGCGTTAGGTTAAAAAGGTAGTTTAGCAGGGCTTAGTATGAGCGAAGATCATAAGACCATCGGTGAAATGTGTGGAGAATTTGATGTAACACCGCGCACTCTACGATTCTATGAAGCCAAAGAACTGATTTCCCCAAAGCGCGATGGCCAAAAACGCCTATACGATAAACGCTCCAAAGCCAGACTGAAGTTAATCCTACAAGGCAAACGCTTTGGCTTTTCACTCGAAGAAATTCGACAACTTTTGGATCTCTATTACCTCGATGACCAGCAACACACCCAAATGACCAGAACATATGATCTCGCTTTGGAGCGTCTATCGGCAATGAAACAGCAACGCGCAGAATTAGACATCACCATCGCGGAGTTTGAAAAACAACTAAAATGGGGTGCTACCTTCATCGCCGACCTTACCGCTAAAGACGCTGCTGAATAGCCGTTAACCCCAGCCAAACCAGACTCAAGGAGCCTTCCGATGCCAACATACGCCGCCCCTACCAAAGACATGGCCTTCGTACTGCACGATCTGCTCAGTATCGAAAAATCTGACGTTCCAGGCTACAATGAACTCACACCAGGTTTCACATCTGCTGTTCTCGAAGAATCCGCAAAGATTCATCAAGACGTGATAGCGCCTCTTAACGGCGTTGGAGACAAAGAAGGTTGCACGCTTGAAAACGGCGTCGTACGCACGCCTACGGGCTTTAAGGCCGCTTTTCACCAATTTCGCAAAGACGGATGGACAGGGATCTCCTGCGAAGAGGAGTTTGGAGGCCAAGGAATGCCCTACCTGATGGGCACAACTATCGGCGAAATGACCTCTGCAGCGAACCAAGCTTTTGCAATGTACGGTGGCCTGACTAATGGCGCTTATGCGTCGATCTTGGCGCATGGCTCACAAGAGCAGAAACAGACCTTTCTTCCAAACTTAGCATCCTGCAAGTGGACAGGCACCATGAACTTAACAGAACCCCACTGCGGCACAGATCTGGGCATGATGCGCACAAAAGCCAACCCAGCGGCGGATGGTTCTTTCAAAATCTCTGGTCAAAAAATCTTTATTTCTGCAGGCGAACACGACATGTCCGATAACATCATCCACTTGGTGTTAGCAAAAATCAAAGATGGACCAGAAGGGATAAAAGGCGTCTCCCTTTTTATCGTTCCAAAATTTCTCATAAACGAAGATGGCTCCGAGGGCATGCGAAACGCCGTCTCATGTAGTGCCATTGAGAAAAAAATGGGCATCCATGGGAACTCTACTTGTGTGATGAACTACGACGAAGCAACGGGTTATCTGCTGGGTGATGAACATAAAGGAATGCGCGCCATGTTCACCATGATGAACCACGCCCGTCTAGGCGTTGGCCTGCAAGGCCTGGCCCAAGCGGAAGTCGCTTACCAAAACGCTGTCGTCTACGCAAAGGATCGTCTGCAAGGGCGTGCAGTCACAGGCACAGAAAACCCCGAAGGCCCTGCCGATCCAATCATCGCGCACCCAGATGTGCGCCGCTCTCTTATGGACCAAAAATCCTTTGTCGAAGGTGCTCGCGCTTTCGTTTACTGGGGTGCAATGATGCTCGACCAAGCCCACGGGCTAAAAGATAAAGATGCTGACGGCCTGATTTCTCTGCTCACGCCTGTGATCAAAGGTTTCCTGACTGACAAAGGCTACGACATGACTGTCCAGGCTCAGCAGCTCTACGGTGGCCACGGCTATATAGAAGAATGGGGAATGTCCCAATTCACCCGCGACGCAAGGATTGCGATGATCTACGAAGGCACAAACGGGGTGCAAGCACTCGACCTTGTGGGGCGCAAGCTGGCTCAAGATGGCGGCAAGCACGTTATGGCTTTCTTTGAAATGGTAAAGTCTTTTATTGGAGAAAACAAAGACGATGAGAGGCTTTCGGACTTTATTAATCCGCTGAAACAGGCTTCAAAAGATCTACAAGCCGCATCCATGTATTTCATGCAAAACGGGACGAAAAACCCGAATCATGCGCTGTCTGGCTCGTCCGATTATATGCACCTCTTCGGTCACGTTTGTCTTGGTTTGATGTGGGCTCGCATGGCAAAAGTTGCTACGGAAGCCCTTGATAGCAATTCAGACGATCCCGAATTTTATAAAAACAAACTGATTACGGGCCAATATTACATGGCGCGTCAACTTCCCGCCACAGGCATGCATCTAGCGCGCATACAATCCGGCGCAGATACGGTTATGGGTCTGGACGCAGAGGCATTCTAAGAGCGCCAACACACACCTTTGGGGCGGCCTACCAGCCAATCCAATTAATATTTTTAGGGAGCCACACCATGAACTTGCATGATCTAAAATCTGCTTGGATGACAGACGAGCACCAAATGCTCGAAGAGATGACAACCCAATTCATCAGAACTGAGTGGGCCCCTCACTTTGAAAAATGGCGCAAGCAAGGTGAAATGGACCGCGACACTTGGCAGCAAGCAGGCGAACTCGGCCTCCTCTGCCCTTCTATGCCAGAAGAGTACGGCGGTGCAGGTGGTGATTTCGGTCATGAAGCAGTGATCCTAATGGCGG